>ERZ869909.18-NODE-18-length-243489-cov-11.162761_pt1 | contig 243489 bp, 207 predicted proteins | sample MGYA00520892_ERZ869909 | MGnify/ENA primary metagenome ERZ869909 (study PRJEB32215, sample SAMEA104723947) | bioreactor metagenome | biome: bioreactor; feature: anaerobic bioreactor; material: water | place: China | collected 2015-03-12 ... | reverse complement strand
ACGTCGTCACGCGCCAGGTCGTTCCAGTCCTTGATGTTCTTCGGGTTGCCGGCACGCACCAGCAGCACGATGGTCGAGGTGTAGGGCGAGCTGTTCGACGGCAGGCGCGTCTGCCAGTCTTCGGGAATGAGGTTGGCCCGGTCATGCAGGGCGCCCACGTCGTAGGCCAGCGCCAGCGTGACGACGTCGGCGTCGAGTCCGTCGATCACGGCACGTGCCTGGGAGCCGGAGCCGCCGTGCGACTGGCGAACATTGACCCGCTCGCCCTTGGTCGCCTGCCAGTGTGCGTCGAATGCAGCGTTGTATTCGCGATAGAACTCGCGCGTGGGGTCGTAGGAGACGTTGGTGATCGTGGTCTGGGCCGGTGCCAGTCCGGTCAGGGTGATGCCTGCCGCGGCGATCGTCGTCACGGCAAGACGACGCAGAGTGAAACGTTTCATTGGATGACTCCCTCGGTTCGATTACAGGTGAAGTGAAAAGTCTGTCGTTCGGGGGTGCATTAAAGCGAACCGTGGGCGAGAGGCGAACCAATCAAATTTCAGTTTCATAGCAGAAAAAGTGATAAAGGTTGTCTTGTATATCTCCTGTGGTTCTTAGGTTGAATGTCGGTTTCGGGGCGATCACATTTCGCCAAGATTGTTGACGTTGACGTCAACGATATTTATCGTCCCGCTTCTGAATTGCGCGTGTTGCGTCGGGTGGTTCCTTGAGCGGCCGCGCGGAGTTGCCTGGCGTAACCGAGGAGACGCCGGGGCACGGAATTTTCTGAAGAGGAGACTTATATGAAGATCGAGAACAAGGTGTTCGTCGTCACCGGTGGCGGATCCGGGCTGGGTGCGGCGACGGCGCGCATGCTGGTCGCCGCGGGGGGCCGCGTGGTGCTAGCCGACGTCAACGAGGAGGCGGGCGCGCAGTTGGCCGGCGAGCTTGGCGCGGCGGCGGCTTTCGTCCGTACCGACGTGACCGACGAGGCCAGCGCGAAGGCGGCGATCGAGCGTGCGGTGAGCGGTTTCGGCGGTCTGCACGGCCTGATCAATTGCGCGGGCATCGCGCCGGCGGAGAAGGTGGTCGGGCGCGAAGGCGCGCATCGGCTGGAGTCGTTCGCGCGCACGGTGTCGGTGAATCTGGTCGGTACCTTCAACATGATGCGGCTGGCCGCCGAGGTGATGAACCGGGCCGAGGCCGACGAAGGCGGCGAGCGCGGTGTGATCGTGAGCACTGCATCGGTTGCGGCCTACGATGGTCAGATCGGGCAGGCGGCCTACGCCGCGTCCAAGGCGGGGATCGTCGGCCTGACCTTGCCGGTCGCGCGCGAGCTGGCACGCAGCGGCATCCGGGTGATGACGGTCGCGCCGGGCATCATGGAAACGCCGATGCTGATGGGCATGCCGCAGGAGGTGCAGGATTCGCTCGGCAGGATGGTGCCGTTCCCGTCACGCCTGGGCAAGCCGGCCGAGTTTGCGGCCCTGGTGCGGCACATCGTCGAGAACAGCTATCTCAACGGCGAGGTGATCCGCCTCGACGGGGCGATCCGGATGGCGGCAAAATAAGCGAGACAACGCGGTTGGCGTGACCGCCAACGCGCGGTCGCGCGGCTTTCAGCCGAAATCGGGCGAACCTTTGCGCTGGCGCATTGGTCAGGTGTGGGAACTGTGCTAAAAGAAGGCGCCTTGTCACACCCGCAACCCTGGTCACCGCCCATGAGTACTGCCGAAGCCGTCGCCGTCGAACCCGTTGAGCACAGCAGCGAGTGTTATCACTGTGGTTTGCCGATCCCCCAGGAAACGCGTCACTACGTCGAGGTCGACGGCCACTCGCGGCGGATGTGCTGCATCGGCTGTGAAGCCGTCGCGCAGTCGATCGTCGACAACGATCTTACCGAGTATTACCGCCATCGCGACGCGATGCCGGAGTCACGCAAGGAAGCCTTGCCGGCCGAGTTGCAGGAACTCGGCCTGTTCGATCATCCCGACTTCCAGAAGTCCTTCGTTCAGCCGATCGGTGAGCACGAGCGCGAGGCGGCGCTGATCCTCGAAGGCATCACCTGCGCCGCCTGTGTGTGGTTGAACGAACAGCACGTCGCGCGCCAGCCGGGGGTGAAGCTGATCGAGGTCAATTACGCCACGCGGCGTGCCCGCGTGCGCTGGGACGAGCGCGAGACCAAGCTGTCGGATCTGCTCGGCGCGATCCAGGCAATCGGCTATCGCGCCTACCCATACGATGCCGAACGCTCCGAGCAGATCGCGCAGCGCGAGCGACGCTCGATGCTGTGGCGCGTGTTCGTCGCCGGCTTCGGCATGATGCAGGTGATGATGTACGCCTACCCGTCGTACATCGCCGGGGAGGGCGAGCTGTCGGCCGAGGCCGATCTGCTGATGCGCTGGGCCAGCCTCGTGCTGACGCTGCCGGTGGTGTTCTACTCGGCCGCACCTTTCTTCCAGCGTGCGCTGCGCGATCTCAAGCTGCGACGGCTGGGCATGGACGTGCCGGTGGCGCTGGGTGTCGGCAGTGCCTTCATCGCCAGTGTCTGGGCGACGTTGATTGGCGGGCCTGACGTGTATTTCGACTCGGTGACGATGTTCGTCTTCCTGCTGCTGTGTGGGCGCTACCTGGAGATGCTGGCGCGACAGAAGGCGGTGCGCGGGGTGGAGGAGCTGGGCAAGGTGATCCCGGCGTTTGCCGAGCGATTGACACCGGACTCGGCACAGGCGACCAAGGTGCCGGTATCGCAGCTGACCCCGGGCGATCGCATCCGGGTGCGGCCGGGCGAGGTGATCCCCGCCGATGGGGTCGTCTTCGAGGGCGAGAGCGAGGCCAACGAAGCCTTGCTCACCGGCGAGAGCCGCCCGGTGCCGAAACGGCCGGGGGCCATGGTCACGGGCGGTAGCATCAACGTCGCCAGTCCGTTGATCGTCGAGGTGCGTCAGGTCGGCGATTCGACGCGGCTGGCGGCGATTCGCAAGCTGATGGACCGCGCCTCGGCCGAGCGCCCTGGGATTGCGCTGTACGCCGACAAGGTGGCGCGCGTGTTCATCGTCGCGTTGCTGACGCTGTCGGCGCTGACCTACCTGATCTGGCATTTCATCGACCCCGACCGGGCGCTGTGGATTTTCGTTTCGGTGCTGGTGGTCGCCTGCCCGTGCGCCTTGTCGCTGGCCACGCCGACGGCGCTGACGGTGGCGACCGATGCGCTGGCGCGCATGGGGGTGTTGATCACGCGCGGCCACGCCATCGAAGGGCTGGCGACCGCAAACCGTTTCGTGTTCGACAAGACCGGCACGCTCACCCACGGCACCATGCAGGTCGACGCCGTGGTGGTGCTCGACGGCGGCGACGAGACGACGGCGCGCGCTCGCGCGGCGGCGTTGGAGCAGGCTTCCGAGCACGCGGTGGCGCAAGGTGTGCGCGCCGCCGCCGAGGGACTGACGTTGCCGCGGGTGGAGGCCTTGCGTGCGGTGACCGGGCAAGGGGTGGAAGGGTTGATCGATGGGGTTCGCACCCGTATCGGCCGTCCCGAGTTCATTGCCGAACTGGCCGGTGGCGGGATGCCCGCACAGATCGCGGATCTCGCCAGCGAGGGGGGGACGGTGATCGCCCTCGGGTCGGAGCACGGGTGGGGCGCGTTGGTCCGCCTCGCCGACGTGCCGCGCGAGGAGGCTGCGGTGCTGACCCAGCGGCTCGCACGCGAGCGCATCCCGACCGCCATCATCAGCGGCGATGCGCAGGTGGCGGTGGCGACGGTGGCCAGCCGCCTGGGCGTGAGCGAACATCACGCGGCGATGACACCGCAGGACAAGCAGGCGTGGGTCGAGGCGCGGCAGAAGACGTCCGGCGCGGTGGTGGCAATGGTGGGCGATGGCGTCAACGACGCGCCGGTGCTCGCCCAGGCGCAGGTGTCGGTGGCGATGGGCGGAGGGACGGATCTCGCCCGCAATCAGGCCGATATCGTGCTGCTGTCGGAGAATCTCGCCGGGCTGTCGCGTGCGATCTCGCATGCCCGGCGGACACTGGTGGTGATCCGCCAGAACCTGTGGTGGTCCTTCACCTACAATTTCACTTCGGTACCGCTTGCCATGATGGGTTTGATCACGCCGTGGATGGCGGGGCTGGGCATGGCCCTCAGTTCGCTGCTGGTGGTGGTCAACGCCTTGCGTTTGCAGCGGCTTTCGACGAGAGGTGTCTGATGGGGCTTGGTCTTTATCTGCTGATTCCGTTGTCCGTGGTGCTGGTGTTCATCATCGGCGTGATCTTCTGGTGGTCGGTGCGGTCAGGGCAGTTCGACGACATGGAAGGGCCGGCGTACCGCATGCTCTACGATGATCGTGATCGGGAAGAGCGGCCCGGGAAGGGGGGCAGACCGGGGGCGACCACTACAGAGGGAGAGGCCGCTCGAGACGTAAGTGAGGAGCAGGGTGCCACAGTGAAACCCGGAAGTGATGGTGAGGAGAGGCCTGGCAAGAGATCGCCCCACGACGGCGATCTACCGAATTGAACGCGCACAAGGGGTTGGGGGTTTGTTGATCTAGGTCAAAACCGCATCGGTGCGGTATAGGCATACTTCGCACATGGTCTTTGAGCGCAACGTGGCTACCGCGATGGGGCGCCTGAAGGCGAGTTTTTGTCTCTCTGTTGGGGTTGGGGGTGCGTTTCGTGCGCACCCTTTTTTTTGTTCGGAGATCTGCGTCGTCGAGCCGTCCGGAATGGTTGCCACGAACCTCCGTCGCTGACCGTGCGCGCCGTCGGGTGCACCCGTGAGGTCTCCAATGTCGTCTCCGCCAGCCCGCCGACCTCCCGCGTCACCGATACGATTCGTGCGCTCGATCCGGGATTGCCTCTTGACAGTTGCCAATCCTTGGCAGCTGCTTCCGCGATGCACCGTCATCGCGTCGAAATCCAGTCATTTCGCGCCTTTTCGGCTTCCTGCCGGGGGTGATGCTGCACTACAATATTGATCTGTATCAAGAAGGGCTCCGTGCTTCGGCGTATCCTTCCTGCCTTACGGCTGTGCACGACCATGCGCAGTCGAGGGAGTTCGGCACAAGAAGATTTTTAATCGAAGAGGTGACTCACATGCAATCGCAAGCGACTTACAACTATAAAGTCGTTCGCCAGTTCGCCATCATGACGGTGGTGTGGGGTATCGTGGGCATGCTCGTCGGCGTCATCATTGCCGCGCAGCTTGTCTGGCCCGCGCTCAATCTGAGTGAACTGGGTGAATGGTTCCATTTCGGGCGCTTGCGCCCGCTGCATACCAATGCAGTGATCTTTGCATTTGGTGGTTGTGCGTTGTTTGCAACCTCGTACTTCGTGGTTCAGCGGACCTGTCACACTACGCTGTTCGCCCCCAAGCTGGCCGCCTTCACCTTCTGGGGCTGGCAGCTGATCATCGTGCTGGCGGCGATTACGCTGCCGCTGGGCTTCACCTCGGGCAAGGAGTACGCCGAGCTCGAATGGCCGATCGACATCCTGATCGCCGTCGTGTGGGTGTCCTACGCGATCGTGTTCTTCGGCACCATCGCCAAGCGCAAGGTCGGCCACATCTACGTCGCCAACTGGTTCTTCGGTGCGTTCATCCTGACCGTGGCTCTGCTGCACATCGTCAACAGCGCGGCGGTTCCGGTTTCGATGTGGAAGTCCTACTCGGCCTATGCCGGTGCCCAGGACGCGATGATCCAGTGGTGGTATGGTCACAACGCGGTGGGTTTCTTCCTGACCGCCGGCTTCCTCGGCATCATGTACTATTTCGTGCCCAAGCAGGCCGAGCGTCCGGTGTATTCCTACCGCCTGTCGGTGGTGCACTTCTGGGCGCTGATCTTCACCTACATGTGGGCGGGTCCGCACCACCTGCACTACACCGCGCTGCCTGACTGGACCCAGTCGCTGGGCATGCTGTTCTCGCTGATCCTGCTGGCGCCGTCGTGGGGTGGCATGATCAACGGCATCATGACCCTGTCGGGTGCCTGGCACAAACTGCGTACCGATCCGATCCTGAAGTTCCTGATCGTGTCGCTGTCCTTCTACGGCATGTCGACCTTTGAAGGCCCGATGATGTCGATCAAGACGGTCAACGCGCTGTCGCACTACACCGACTGGACCGTGGGTCACGTCCACTCCGGCGCGCTCGGCTGGGTTGCGATGATCTCCATCGGCGCCGTGTACTACCTGTTGCCGCGGATGTATGGCAAGACCGAGATGTACTCGACCAAGCTCATCACCACTCACTTCTGGATCGCGACCATCGGCATCGTGCTGTACATCGCCTCCATGTGGATCGCCGGTGTGATGCAGGGTCTGATGTGGCGTGCGACCAACCCGGATGGCACGCTGACCTACTCGTTCATCGAGAGCGTGAAGGCGAGCTACCCGTTCTGGACGATTCGTCTGCTCGGCGGCATCCTCTTCCTGTCCGGCATGTTCATCATGTTCTACAACATGGTGAAGACCATCGCGGGTGAGAAGGCGTACGAAGCGCCGGTGCTCGAGCCCAAGGCCGCACACGCTTAATCGGAGAGAAAGCAACATGTCGAAGAAAAAGTTCACTCATGACGTGATCGAGCGTAGCGTCGGCCTGATGATCGTGTTGACGCTGCTCACGGTGAGCGTGGGCGGTCTGGTCGAGATCGTGCCGCTGTTCTTCCAGAAGTCGACCACCCAGGCGATCGACCGCCAGGGCAATCCGCTGGATATCAAGCCGTATGCACCGCTCCAGTTGACCGGTCGTGACATCTACATCCGCGAAGGCTGCTACAACTGCCATTCGCAGATGATTCGTCCCTTCCGCGCGGAAACCGAGCGCTATGGTCACTATTCGGTGGCGGGCGAGTTCATTTACGATCGTCCGTTCCAGTGGGGCTCCAAGCGTACCGGTCCCGATCTGCATCGTGTAGGTGGTCGCTACTCGGATGAGTGGCACCGCGTGCACCTGATCGATCCGCGTGCCGTGGTGCCCGAATCCAACATGCCGGCCTTCCCGTGGCTCGAGCGTCCGATCCGTCCGGTCGACATGCGGACCATCGAAACCAAGATGGAACGCCTGCGCGCGCTCGGCCACCCCTACACCGACGAGCAGATCGCCGGTGCGCGGGCGGCACTCGAGGGCAAGACCGAGATGGATGCGCTCATCGCCTACCTGCAGGGTCTGGGCACTGCACTGTCGAACTTCAAGTAAAGCAATACGGAGATACGTCGTGGAACTCAACGACTTCAGAATTTTGGTAACGGTCATCGGATTCCTCTGCTTCGTGGGGATCTGTGTCTGGGCCTACAGCAAGCATGCGAAGTCCGGGTTCGAGGAGGCGGCGAATCTCCCCTTTACCGATGATGATGCGCCGGCTCGGGGGACGGGCCGGCAGTCCAACGAAGGAAAACAAAATGGCTGACTTTGTGAGCGGCTTCTGGAATTTCTGGGTGATGGGGCTGGTGACCTTGAGTCTCCTGTTCTGTCTGTTCATTCTGGTTTCAAACAACAAGCGTCATACGGGTCCGGTCGAGTTGCACGGCCACGTGTGGGACGAAGATCTTGCCGAGTACAACAACCCGCTGCCGCGGTGGTGGCTGTACCTGTTCTGGATCACGCTGCTGTTCGCGGTGGTGTACCTCGCGCTGTACCCCGGTTTCGGCAACTACCGCGGGGCCCTTGGCTGGTCTTCGGTGGGGCAGTACGAAACCGAGATGGCGGATGCCGACGCACGTTATGGCCCGATCTTCGCGCAGTACCGCAACATGGATGTACAGGCGGTTGCGGCCAATAACGAAGCCCGTGAGATGGGGCAGCGTCTGTTCCTGACCTACTGCGCGCAGTGCCATGGGTCGGATGCCCGTGGTGCGCGTGGCTTTCCCAACCTGACCGATGGTGCCTGGCACTGGGGTGGTTCGCCGGACGAGATCAAGGCGACCATCACCAGCGGTCGTACTGGCGTGATGACGCCGTTCGGTTCCGTGCTGGGGCCGGACGGGGTGCGCGATGTCGCCAACTACGTTCGCTCGCTCAATGGCCTGGCGCACGACTCGCTGCGTGCTCAGCGTGGTGAGGAAGCCTTTGCGACCAACTGCGTGGCATGTCATGGCGCAGACGGTACCGGCATGGCCATGCTGGGTGCTCCGGACCTGACCAACAACCTCTGGTTGTGGGGATCCTCCGAGGCCGCTCTGGTGGATATCATCACCAATGGCAAGATGAACCGCATGCCGGGCTTCGGGGATTTCCTCGGCGAAGACAAGGTGCATCTGCTGACCGCGTACGTCTGGGGTTTGACCAACGCACCGCAACGCTGAGTTGATGCAGTAGTCTCATCCAAACCGTCGTCGCGGGGGGCCAGCGACGACGGTTCAAAATAAAAACTACATGAAGCTCGACCGAAAAAGCGGTTTGCACCGCTCCGGTCTTTCGGACACCCCAAAATACGGATACAGCCATCATGGCCGAACCGGCTCAGAAGCAGCACGACAAGGAACAGCAGCAGGATTCAGGCAATACCCTCTATGCCGCGCGCAAGAAGTTGCATGTGCGCTCGATTACCGGACGGTTTGCCAACTGGCGCTGGGCATTTGTCTGGATCACCCAGCTCGTATTCTATGGTCTTCCCTGGCTGACCTGGAATGACCGACAGGCAGTCCTTTTTCATCTGACCGAGCGCAAGTTCTATGTGTTCGGCTGGGTATTCTGGCCGCAGGACGTGTTCTATCTGGCGATCCTGCTCATCATCTCCGCCTACGCGCTCTTTTTCTTCACCGCCATCGCGGGGCGATTGTGGTGTGGTTATGCCTGTCCTCAGACGGTCTATACCGAGATCTTCATGTGGATTGAGGAGAAGATCGAGGGTGACCACAACAAGCGGCGCAAGCTTGCGCAGGCGCCGATGGATGCGCGGAAGTTCGGACTGCGTTCGGCCAAGTTCATGGTCTGGGGACTGGTTGCGCTGTGGACGGGGTTCACGTTCGTGGCGTATTTCTCGCCGCTGGAGGAACTGCTGCATTCGGTGCGCACCTTCGGCTTCGGTCCCTGGGAAACATTCTGGATTCTTTTCTACGGTGCATTCACCTATGCGTTCGCAGGCGTGCTGCGTGAGCAGGTGTGCTTGTACATGTGTCCGTACGCGCGCTTTCAGGGCGTGATGTTCGATCCGGATACGCTGGTCATCACCTATGACGAAGAGCGGGGCGAGCCGCGCGGCACGCGCAAGAAGGGTGTCGATCCGCGCAGCGTGGGCAAGGGCGATTGCATCGACTGCGGCATCTGTGTCCAGGTGTGCCCAACCGGTATCGATATCCGCAAGGGCCTTCAGTACGAATGTATCGGCTGTGCCGCCTGTATCGATGCCTGTGATCAGGTCATGGACAAGATGAGCTATCCGCGGGGCCTGATCCGCTACTCGACCGAGAACGCGGTGCGCAAGCATTGGGGGACGCGCGAGATCCTCGCGCATGTGGCCCGCCCCCGCACGCTGATCTACGGGGGGCTCCTCGTGATCATCTGTATCGCCACTGCGTGGGGACTGGTGACGCGCTCGGACCTCCGAGTCGACATCATCCGTGATCGTGCGACGCTCGCACGCGAGGTTGAAGATGGCCTGATCGAGAACGTATATCGGCTCCAGGTCAATAACATGGTCGAACGTTCGCGTTCGGTTAGAGTCTCGATCTCGGGGCTCGACGGTATCCGTCTCGATGGTGAAAGCGAGATGCTCGTGCCTGCGATCAGCACCGAAACCATTACCGTTCAGGTTCGTGTCCCCCACAATGCAGCTGATCCGGGGGCGCACGATGTGTTCTTCGAGATCGAGATACCGGGCGAGGGGACACGGGTTCGCGAACGAACGACATTCATCATGCCGCGTTGAGCAATCGATGGGGCAGTCAATCTGGAGGAAACTGGCATCATGAGCAGAACCGCAACCCCCGCCGAGTTGGGACCCTGGTACAAGCAGCGCTGGCCGTGGATCCTGATCTCGCTACCGGCCACTTCGGTTGTCGTCGGGATGACCCTGCTGTACTTTGCGATTACCACTGCCGATGGACTGGTGGTGGACGACTATTATCGCGAAGGCAGGGCAATTGATCGTACGGTTGCGCGTTCCCTGTATGCCGGTGAACTCGGGCTGTTCGCGGACATGCAGTTTCGTCCCGAGAGCGTGAGCATCCGTCTCACCGCAAACGAGGTGGACGCGCTGCCGGAGTCGGTGATCGTGACGATCGCGCATCCGACGCGCGCGGGAAATGACCAGGTGCTCACGTTGCGTGGTGAGGACGGTATCTACACCGGGCTCGTGGCGCCGCTGACAGCCGGCCGCTGGAACATACAACTAGAAGATCACGACCGGACCTGGCGACTTGCCGGTCCTGTCATCCTCCCCTCAGAGACCGAAAAGAGGATTCTTCCTTATGATTCGTGACCGTAGAGTGGAGGTGTGGTATGGCCTGGAGAGAGCTGTTTGGAACTGATGTTGGCTTGCTGAGTCTGTTCACCATCGTGTTTGTCATCGTCATGGGCGGTTATCTGTTCAGCTATGCGATGCGCAAGATGAATGAAGACGGACGAAAACACGCGGCGGAGCTCAAGAAGCGCTGACGCGTCGAAGCGGTCGCACCGAGGTGCGGCCGCCTTGCCTAGTGGCCAGGCGTCACCATCGATTGAATCCGGTCTTGCGACCGGATCGAACGGGAGGCTGAACGATGAAGTGGATTCAGGTGTTGTGGCCGTCGTTTCTGGTTGCGGGTATCGCGGAAGTACTCTTTTTCACGATCATCAACCCGCAGGAGCTCTACCTGTTTGGAGAGGCGGTGGATTTTTCACCGATTGCCACCTATTCGATCGGTTTCTTCGCGTTCTGGCTGGTGTGTGCCGCGTCGAGCCTGCTGACGATTTTTCTGCAACAGCAACCTCGCGCCGATCATTGATCGGCGCACAGTCCATGACGAAGGTGTATGTTCCAGCAGGTGTGTGCTGCCGCAATGAAGTCACGGCAACCCACGAGCGGGCTGATCAGCGATAGATCAGCACCGGTATCTTGGTGTGCGTGAGCACCTTCTGTGTTTCGCTGCCCAGCAACAGGCCGGCAATGCCGCGCCGCCCGTGCGACGCCATGAAGATGAGGTCGCATCCGTGCCGTTCGGCGGCGTCGATGATGGCCTCGTAGGGTACTTCGTTCACAGTGGTATCCGTTTCGGCGACCACTCCCGTGTCATCGGCTTCACGCTTGGCCGAGTCCAGAATCTTGGCGGCCTCTTCCGCGGCCGATTTGGCGAACTGTTCGGGCGTCGTGGGATCGATCAGTGCGCCTTCGCCGTAGATCGGCATCGGAAAGTCGGGCTGGGCATAAAAGAAAGTGACACGAGCCCGCGCTTCCTTCGCGAACGAGACCGCGCGCTTGACCGTGGCGACCGAGAGTTCGGAGCCATCGGTCGGAACCAGAATATGCTTGAACATCGCTTGCTCCCCTCAGGTGTTGGCTATTGAATGAATTCCGGTCATCATGATGCCAGAGTTTCGCCACCGCGAGCGTGGCGAGGGCTGTCATCGGTGAAGCATCGGGAGATTGAATGAAGCTGAGCTTTCATGGAGCCGCGGGCGAAGTGACCGGATCGTGCTTGCGGGTGGAGCATGATGGAGGCGTGTTTCTCGTCGACTGCGGCATGTTTCAGGGTGGCCGCAACGCAGCGACAAAAAATCTGCGGGCGCTGGATTTCGATCTGCGCGAGATCGATTTCGTGGTACTTACGCATGCGCATCTGGATCACTCCGGCCTGGTTCCGCGGCTGGTGTCGCTCGGTTACAGAGGTTTGATTCATGCTACCGAAGCCACGGTGGATTTGCTAGGGGTGATGCTGCTCGATTCGGCGTTCATCCAGGAGAAGGAAGCGGAGTGGGCCAACCGGCGCAGTCGTGCGCGGCGTAGCGGCAGTCTTTCCAACGCGGCGCCGCTTTACACCGTCGAACAGGCCCGGGCCAGCCTGGCGCGTCTGCGTGGCACGGCGTACGAGGACGTGTTCGAACCCGCTCCCGGAGTGCGGTGTCGCTTCCGCGAGGCCGGGCATATCCTGGGGTCGTCCATCGTCGAACTCGATGTCTGTTCCGGCGGGCGCGAGCGGCGCCTGGTGGTGACCGGCGACCTCGGTCAGCCAAAGCGTCCGGTGGTGCGGGATCCTGCGCTGGTGCGCAATGCGGACTGTCTGGTGATCGAGTCCACATACGGCAACCGGGCGCATCGCTCCATGACCCAGACCGAAGACGAGTTGGTCGGAATTCTGCGTGACACCCTCGAGCGCAAGCGTGGCAACGTCATCATTCCGGCCTTTGCCGTGGGGCGCACGCAGGAGGTGATCTACATCCTTGCGCATCTGGTGCGGGAGGGCCGGGTACCGCGGCTGGAGATCGTCGTGGATTCTCCGATGGCCTCGGCGGTCTCCGAACTGACCGTGCGCCACGACGGGTTATGGGATGAGGAATCCCGAGACCTGCGAGACTGGGTACTTGAGAATCCGGATCGGTTCAGGCTCAGTTTTGTGCAGGATGTCGAAGAGTCGATCGCATTGAACGAGCGGCGTGAAGGCCTGGTCATCATCTCGGCAAGCGGCATGTGCGAAGCCGGCCGGATCAAGCATCATCTGCGTCACAATCTGGGCCGTCCGGAGTGCAGTATCGTGATCTGCGGCTTTCAGGCCGGTGGCACGCTCGGGCGCAGGCTGGTTGACGGTGCGCAGAGCATTACCCTGTTCGGTGATCGGGTGCCGGTGCGTGCCGGTATTCACACCGTGGGGGGGCTTTCCGCTCATGCCGATCAGCCCGCCTTGCTCGACTGGTTGCGACGTTTCGAGCATCCACCCGGACAGGTTTTTGTGGTCCATGGCGAGGCGGAAGCGTCGCGCGTGTTTGTCGATGCGGTGCGCACCGAATTGCAATGGAAATCGGTCACAATGGCGCAAGAGGGCGTGGAATACACACTGTGAGTCGCCCGCCCTGAGGCCCTCTGGTGTGCCTCCGCCCGACTGGCGCGGTTGATGCGCGGAAGCGGAGGAGCATTCGGGCATGAGTACGGCAGGAGTCGAAATGGAACGCAGAAAGAGCGAGCGCGGCAGGAACATCAATCCGGCCACGGCGGTGTGCGAGGCAGTGCGCGGAGTGCATGATGCGGTCGAAAGCACGATCGACCCGATGGGCGTGGCCGCCCCCATCGTGCATGCGCAGCTTGCCTGGATTTCGCATCCGCAGGAGTTCAGCGAGCGCATGCTGCGCTTGTCGGGCGACCTCTGGCGGTTGCAGATGCACACCATGTGGCGGGCGTTGGGCAAGCCACATGCCGATCCCATTCGGCCCAACCCGGACGATACGCGTTTTGCCGATCCGGTCTGGACCGAGTCGGCGACCTGGGACAATGCCAAGGAATGGTATCTGGCGTTTACCCACCATATCCAGGACATGTTGTACGACACCCCCGGGCTTTCGAGCAAGGAGCGTCGTCGGGCCGCGTTCTGGTGGCGAAAGTGGCTCAATGCCATCGCTCCAACGAATTTTTTCTGGACCAACCCGGTGGCGATGCGCAAGGCCATCGAATCGAATGGGCAGACACTTGCTGATGGACTCAGCAACATGCTCGCCGACCTGGCGGCGGGCGATGTGCAGATGACGCGACCGGACGACTTCAAGGTCGGCGAGAATCTCGCCACGACCCCTGGGGCGGTGGTGTTTCGTAATGAACTGCTCGAAGTCATTCACTACGCACCCACGCAGGCCAGAGTGCATGCCGAGCCGGTGGTGATCGTGACACCGTGGATCAACAAGTTCTACGTACTCGATCTTGTGCCGAAGAAGAGCATGATTCGCTACCTGCTCGATCAGGGGCTGGACGTGTTCATCACGAGCTGGAAGAACCCGGACGCGGCGATGCGCGATACCGGGTTTGACGACTATCTGCTCAAGGGCGTCGCGGCCATCATCGATGCCGCACGAGGTTTCAGTGGTGCAGAAAAGGTTCATGCCGTGGGTTATTGCATTGGCGGCACGGCGCTGACGATGTACATGGCCTGGGCCAATCGTCGTTATTCGGCGCAGGACGTGCCGGTGGCCGATTACACCCTGTTTACGACGCTTGTCGATTTTCACAAGCCCGGTGACATCGAGGTGTTCATCGATGAATCGAGCATCGACCACCTGGCGGGCAAGATGGCGGGAAAGGGTTACCTGGATGGCAAGGAGATGGCTGCCTCGTTCCGGCTGCTCCGGTCGAACTCCCTGATCTGGCATTACGTGGTGCACGGCTGGTTGTATGGTGAGAAACCACCACCGTTCGATGTGCTGTACTGGAACATGGACTGCACCCGGATGCCGTACGCCATGCACGCGTGGTATCTGCGCGAGCTCTACCTCGAGAACAAGCTGATTCGTGCTGACGCACTGACGGTGGCCGGGGAGGCACTTGATCTGGCACGGATTTCACAGCCGCTGTATTCGGTGGCGGCGCAGGACGATCATATCGCGCCGTGGGAGCAGGCCTACCGCATCAACAACCTCGTCACCGGGCCGAAGCGCTTCGTACTGTCGAGTTCGGGCCATATTCTGGGCATCATCAATCCGCCGGTAACTCCGCCCAAGCGACGGTACTGGGTTGGTGAGGCGCATCGCTCGAGCAAGGCCGACGTGTGGCGAGCGGCCGCCGAGGAGCACGCTGGAAGCTGGTGGGAAGACTGGATGGCCTGGCTCAAGCCGCGTTGCGGGGAGCTTCGCGCTGCGCCTCCGGTCAGCAGGCGCGGCTATGCGCGGCTGGCCGATGCGCCGGGCACGTACGTGCTGGAGCGTTGACCGACTTGATGCCGGTCAAGGTCGGCACGGTGCGCGAACCGGAGAATGCGTGCTGGACGGATGCGGTTCACCCTTCGAAACGGGCGAGTCGGTGTGCGTCGAGCAGGGTGATTCGTTTGCCGTGGACGTTGATCAATCCGGCGTCGGAAAGGTCGTGAAAGATTCGCGAAAGCGTTTCGGGGGTGAGATTCAGGCGTGAGGCGATGATTTGCTTGCTGGTCGGCAACTCGATCTCGTGTTGTCTGGACGGCTGGACGCCATCATCGACTTGTTGCAACAGGTAACCGATTACGCGCTGGGTGCTGGAGCGCAGGGAATAGGTTTCGACGTCGCGCACCATGCCATGCAAGCGGATGGCCATGCCGGCAAGGAGCTTGCGTGCGAAACCGGGTTCCCGATCGATGAGCTCGGATACCACACCCTGGCCGACATGCAGTAGATGGGTCGGTGCCAGTGCTTCGGAGAATACCGGGTAGGGGCGGTCCATCAGCATGACCGCTTCGCCGAAGGTCTGCCCCGGGTGGATCACTTCGACGACCTTTTCGTTGCCCTGGGCCGACGAGACGGCGAGCTTGATCTGTCCGGACACGACGAAGTAGAAGCCGTGCGCGGGATCGCCTCGCTGAAACAGGATTTCACCCTTGTCGAGACGGCGCTCGCGGGCATGGCGCGCGACCCGTTCGAGGTCGGTGGGGCTCAGCGCGCTGAAGAAGGGGATCTGCGCGAGCAGGTCGGAAAGATCCGAAGCGGTTTCGCCCATGAACATGCACTCCTGAGTGTAAGCGCCCTATTGTAACGCTTGAGCGGAGCGCGGCACCAAAGCGGTGCGCCGTCCGCCGGATTGAAGAGGATACGGATGAGTACCAGCGAAGATCGCGAGCCCCCTTTGTTTGCAGCGCCGCATCGGCCGATGTTTTTGTCCGGTTGCGTCGTGCTGCTTGCCGCCTTCGCATTGTGGATGCTGGAACTGGTTGCACGCGCGAGTGGTGCATTCAGTTTCGACTGGCGCTTTCCGTCGGCGTGGATGCATGTGCTGACAGTGGCCAGCGGCGCGTTGCCGTTGCTGATTTTCGGCTTTCTGTTGACTGCGATGCCGCGCTGGCAGAGTGCCCCTGCAATCGTGCGTCGGCAGTGGCTGCCCTACTGGTCTATGCTTGCTTGCGGTTGGCTGCTCGGGTTATCGGGAGGGTGGGTGTCCGGCCTGCTTGCTCCCGGTCTGCTGCTCGTGCTTGCTGGCTGGACGGGAATTCTGTGGACTCTTTTTTCGGTGTTGCGGGCACCCGCAAACGATCGCTTTCACGCAGGGCTGGTATGCCTCGGTGTACTCAACGGCTGGATCGCGCTGTGCATCTGGTTCGGGGTGGCCCTCGGTGCACCACCGAGCTGGGCGCGTCTGGCAATCTCGATTTCCGTGTGGTGGTCGCTGGTGCCGGTCTTCGTTACGGTCTGCCATCGCATGATTCCGTTCTTCTCCGCCGGGGTTGCCTCCGACTATACGGCCTTTCGGCCTCGTGCCGCGTTGGGGGCCCTGATTGGGGGCAGTTTCGCGCATGGCGCGATGTCGATGGCGGGCATGTATGCCTGGACGTGGCTGGTTGATCTTCCTGTCGCGGTGATCGCACTGTGGTTGTCCTGGCGATGGTGGCCCGGGCAGGCGATGCGGGTTCGATTGCTCGCGATGCTGCATATCGGCTTCGTCTGGCTGGGCGTGGGTATGTTGCTGGGTGCGGCGCAGTCAGTGTTCGCCTTGTCTGGCATGTTCGTTCTCGGTCACGGGCCCTTGCACGCCGTCGTGGCCGGGTTCTTCGGCTCGATCGTGTTTGCCATGGTGTCGCGTGTGACCCTCGGACACTCGGGCAGTGCGCTGGAGGCCGATGCGATGACCTGGTGGTTGTTCATCGGACTGCAGGTGGTGGTGGTGTTGCGGATCGTGGCCGACATGCTGCCGCAGGCGGTCGGTGCAACATGGATCGCCTGGTCGGCAGCCGGCTGGTTCGTCGTCTTCGGCGCGTGGGCCGTGCGCTATCTGCCGGTCTATTGGCGTCCGCGGGTCGATGGTCGTCCGGGGTAACGCATGATCTACTATACGATCAAACACATTCATGTCACCGCAGTGGTGCTGAGTGCATTCGGTTTTCTCCTGCGTGGCTGGTGGATGCTCAATGGCAGCCCCATGCTGCAGCACCGGGTGACGCGTGTGCTGCCGCATGTGGTCGATACCGTGCTGCTCCTCAGTGCCATGGTGCTTGCGGTCATGATCGCGCAGTATCCCTTCGTTGCTCCCTGGATCACGGCCAAGGTGGCCGGTCTGGTCGCATACGTGGTGCTGGGCACGATCGCGCTCAAACGCGGGCGGACGCTACGTGTTCGCGCGGTGGCGCTGTTTGCTGCGATGGTCACCTACGCATGGATCGTCTCCGTCGCCATGACCAAGCGTTGGTCGGGCTTTGTTCCACTTTGAGGACATCTCATGAATCCGTCCCTGATCCCTGTCGCACCTGGCTTCGACGAACCGCTCGAAATGCTCGAGGCCTGTCATGAACGCCTGCAATCGCAGCTGCAAACGCTGGACCGCCTCGCCCGATGGCTGCCCGAGCACGGCGCGGATCCCGAGGCGAGCCGGGCTGCCGAGGGCATCATGCGCTATTTCGACGTGTCCGCGGTGAATCACCATTTGGACGAAGAGCGTGATCTGTTCCCCGTCCTGCTCGAGCGGGTCGGTGCGTCACGCCGCCTTTCGCTGGAATCACTGGTCGAGTGGATTCTCGAAGACCATCAGCGCATGTTTGCAGGCTGGGCGGAAATGCGTCAGCGACTCGATGCGATCGTCAGGGGCGAACCGCACGATCTGCCGCTGGAAGAGACCGCGCGCTTTACCGAACGCTATGTGTTCCACATCGGCCGGGAGGAGGGGGAGCTGTTTCCGTTCGCACGCGACCTGCTGACGGACGATGACATTGCCCGGCTCGGTCTGTCGATGACCCGAAGACGGCGCCCGCCCGCACCGGGCGGGCAGTGAGGGGCGACGACGGCTGGAGCGGGTGAGCGACTCCGGTGGGACGGAGAATGTGTCGTCACCCGTGCAGGTCAACGTGCCGTGGGGTGCTGAATCAGCTTGCGCAACTTGTCCAGGTCGAGGATGCGCACGTGTTTCTGTTGTACCGCGACCATGCCTTCGTCCTGAAACTTGGAAAACGCCCGTGACACGGTTTCGAGCTTGAGACCGAGGTAGGAGCCGATCTCGTCGCGTGTCATGCGCAGGTGAAACTCGGCCGGGGAGAACCCGCGAGCGGTGAAGCGTTGCGACAGGTTGAGCAGAAAGGCCGCCAGGCGCTCTTCGGCACGCATCGATCCGAGCAGCATCATCACCCCGTGATCGCGAACGATCTCGCGGCTCATGACCTTGTGAAACTGGTGCTGCAGGCTTTCGATTTCGCGCGACAGCTCTTCGAGCTTGCTGTACGCGATGACGCAGACTTCGCTGTCCTCGAGGGCGATGGCATTGCACGAATGCGACTCGGTGCTGATGCCGTCCAGGCCCAGCATTTCGCCCGTCATCTGAAAGCCGGTGACCTGTTCGCGTCCATCCTCGAGCACGACATCGGTCTTGAACCAGCCAATGCGGATGGCATAGATGGCCTCGAAGGGGTCGCCTGCACGATAAAGATGCTGTTGCCGCTTGACCTTGCGGCGTGCTCCGACAAGTTCATCGAGGCGACCGATTTCGGTTTCGGTCATGCCGAACGGCAGACAAAGCTCGAGCAGGTTGCACTGCGAACACGCGCTCTTGATTTCCGCGGCCGTGATCGGCACCGTCGCCTTCATTTGCACAATACGAACACTCCGTTGGGTTCGGGGCGTCGATCTTCGTCGATGCGCTCCCGCGGGTGCCGGTTCCAGCCACCCGCATGAATCGTTTTCTCGTTCGGCATGACCCTACCAGGGACGAAACCCGCCATGCCGGTTAAAATACCGGAAAGCGGCCGTCCCGTGACGGGATGCCGCCCGGTCGCGCGTTGCCGGATGCGTGCTCCATTGATCCACGTCAAACACTATACCCTCGGATTCTGCGATCTTACGGTGGTCTCAGTGCAATTCAAGAACATGAACACTCAACCCGACCTCGTCTTCGACCCGAAGCTGATCCAGCGTTTCGACGTCAATGGGCCACGCTACACTTCGTACCCGACCGCCGACCGCTTCGTCGAGGCCTTCGACGCCAGCGCTTTGCGGGACTGGCTCGCCAAGCGTGCCATCGGCGGGACGAGCCGGCCGCTCTCATTATACTTCCACATCCCGTTCTGTAACACGATCTGTTACTACTGTGCCTGCAACAAGATCATCACCAAGGATCATGGCCGCAGTGCGAAGTATCTCAGTTACCTCGACAAGGAGATCGGCCTGCAGGCCGACGCCCTTGGTGGAGACCGACAGGTCACCCAACTGCATCTCGGGGGAGGCACGCCCACTTTTCTGACGCACGAAGAGATGCGCCAGTTGATGGATTCGGTGCGTGCCCGCTTCAACCTGGTTGCCAACGGCGAATACTCGATCGAGGTCGATCCGCGCAAGGTCGACTTCGACACCGTAAGTCTGCTTGCCGATCTCGGGTTCAACCGGATGAGCATTGGCGTGCAGGACTTCAATCCCGAAGTGCAGCAGGCGGTCAACCGGGTGCAGAGCATCGACGAGACGCGTCTTGTCATGGAGTCTGCGCGCATTACCGGTTTCAAGTCGATCAGCATGGATCTGATCTACGGATTGCCGAAGCAGAACGTGATCAGTTTCAATCGTACCCTGGAGCAGGTGCTCGAACTGTCGCCGGATCGCATCTCGCTCTACAACTACGCGCATCTGCCGTCGCTGTTCAAGCCGCAGCGTCGCATCAACTCCGCCGAGCTGCCGTCCGGCGAGGTGAAACTGCAGATTCTGCAACTCGCAATTCGTCGCCTGACCCAGGCCGGTTACGTGTACATCGGGATGGACCACTTCGCCAAACCCGACGACGAGCTCACGATTGCCCAGCGCCAGGGGCGCCTGCATCGCAACTTCCAGGGGTATTCGACCCAGGCGGAGTGTGATCTGCTCGCGTTCGGGGTTTCGGCGATCGGTAAGATCGGACCGGTGTATGCTCAGAACGTCAAGACGCTCGACGAGTACTACGACGCGCTCGATCGCGATACCCTTCCTGTACTGCGCGGGATTGAGCTCACCGCGGATGACTTGCTGCGCCGTGCCGTGATTCAGGCGCTGATGTGCCAGTTTGAGCTGTCGATCGAGTCGATCGAGATCGCCCACTTGATCCGTTTCAACGAGTATTTCGCCGAGGAACTGGACGATCTGCGGGCGATGGCCGACGCTGGTCTGGTATCGATCGACGACGAATGGATCGCCGTGCTGCCCGCCGGTCGCCTTCTGGTGCGTGGCATTGCAATGGTATTCGATCGCTACCTGCGTGCCGATCGCGAGCGCGCCCGCTACTCCAAGGTGATCTGAGCGTCCCCGGGAAACGGCCAATGCCGCCCCCTGGGGCAATAGTACCGGCTGCGGCCTGGCATTTTCTCGAAAGCGACGGTTGGTGGAGCACTCGAGTAGAATGGCGGTTCGTGTTCAGCTCTCGTTTCCTGGCGTCGTTCCATGATTGAAACCGGTTACATCGCGCTTTTTCTGATCGGCCTGCTTGGCGGCACTCACTGCGTGAGCATGTGTGGCGGAATCGTCGGTGCGCTGACGGTCAACATGCCGGGGCAGTCGACCCGGCAATGGCCGATTCACCTCGCCTACAGTGTCGGCAGAATTTCCACCTACGTCGCCCTTGGCGCCGCCCTGGGCGCCGTGGGAACGGCTGGCCTGCTGTTCAATGATGTCCTGCCGGTGCAGATGGGGCTATATGTGCTGGCCAACCTGATGCTGATCGCGCTGGGTCTGTATCTCACTGGTTTCACTCAGTTGCTCGCGCCCGTGGAACGGGCCGGCATGGTGGTGTGGAAGCGCGTGCAGCCACTGACGCGACGTTTCCTGCCGGCGCGCAATGCGGCCCAGGCGCTGCCTCTGGGCATGCTGTGGGGGTTTCTGCCCTGTGGCTTGGTGTATAGCGTGCTCACCACTGCGTTGCTCACCGGTTCGGCAACCCGTGGCGCTGGAATGATGCTCGCGTTCGGGCTGGGGACCTTGCCCAATCTGCTGCTGGCGGGCATGCTGTTCAAGCGCTTTCGGGACCTCACGCGCAACACGCGCGTGCGTTTCGCTGCCGGCATGCTGGTTCTCGGCTTCGGACTGTTTGGTCTGTATCATGCGCCCATTCTGGGTGGAAACCTGTGGAGCGGAATCGTCTGCGAGGTCTGAAAGGGGTGTCTCGGTGCCTTGAGTGCACCCGCATCGGGTGATTCAGCGGCTTCGAGTAACGCAGGCGCCTGGTCGCGTGGTTTCGTTATTTTTTTACCGCTTTCGTGTATAACGTGCCTGGCATGGTGCGGTGCGTGCGCGCCCCCGAGCGTATATGGATCACCGAGCGTCATTCGGACCGGCATCGTCCGTTTGTGCGGTGCGCTGCGGGACAATGCCGGAGCGGTTTTTTAACTGGACTGGAGGGTTGCGTCGATGACGGAAGTGACGATCAAGGTTTCGGGGATGAGTTGCGGCGGTTGCGTGCGCAACGTAACGGGGGTGTTGAAGGCCTTGCCTGGTGTAACTGATGCCGAGGTATCTCTGGATGAAGGTCAGGCCCGTGTGTCCTTCGATCCGGGAGCTGTATCAGTGGATCAACTGCGACAGGCCGTCATCGACGCCGGCTTCGATTCCGAAGAGTGAACCGTGGGCCGGTGAGCCTTCCGCATGCGGATCGGGGGGTCAGTGACCGGCGCACCGTAAACCCATCTCGGGTTTTCGCGCAACACGGGTTTGCACTTATAATTCGCGCGATCTTTTTCGACGGGAGGGAAATATGAGTCTGGATCTGGTTCAAGCGGGCAAGGATGTGCCCAACGACATCAACGTCATCATCGAGATTCCGGCGCAGGCCGATCCGATCAAGTTCGAGGTGGACAAGGACAGTGGCGCGGTGTTCGTCGACCGCTTCATGGGCACCTCGATGCGCTACCCGATCAACTATGGATACGTGCCGCACACGATCGCAGGTGATGGTGATCCGGTAGACGTGCTCGTGGTGACGCCGTTTCCGCTGCTGCCGGGCGTGGTGATCCGTTGTCGGCCGGTAGGCGTGCTGAAGATGGAGGACGAGTCGGGCATGGACGCCAAGGTCGTTGCCGTTCCCGTGTCCAAGCTTACGCCGCTGTATGACAAGGTGCAGAGCACCGATGATTTGCCCGAGCTGCTGATGCGGCAGACGGTTCATTTCTTCGAGCATTACAAGGATCTCGAGCCTGGCAAGTGGGTCAAGGTGCTTGGATGGGGTAGCGTCGAGGAGGCGCGTCAGGAGATTCTCGACGGTGTCAGCAACGCCGCCAAGTGACCGTGCATGACCAACCGGGGCCGCTCTCGGTGGCGCCGGTTGGTCATGTCTTGTCATGTCTTGTTTACGCGCGGGAAACGTCGTTTGCCGAAGGTCCCCGCGCGTGTCCGCTGAAAAGCCCGCCTCACGCGGGCTTTTTGCTGGTGCGGGAGTGCTCAGAAGGGGCCGGGGTCGATCTGTGCGGAACGTTTGAACGGCTTGCGCTCGCTCAACTCGTCAAGATAGAAGCGCACGCCCTCGCGCTCGCGTGACAGGAAACGATCAACGGCATCGCGAAAGCGCGGATCACGTATCCAGTGCGCTGAACGCGTCGGTACCGGTTCCAGTCCCCGGGCCAGCTTGTGTTCGCCCTGGGCGCCACCTTCGAAGCGGTTGATTCGCTCACGGATACAGTATTCGATTGCCTGGTAATAGCACAGCTCGAAATGCAGAAAGGGCAGATGCTCAAGCGCTCCCCAGTAGCGACCGTAGAGCGCTTCCGAATCGCACAGAAAGAAGGCGCAGGCGACCGGTGCGTGTTCGCGGCGCGCGACGAGCAGGCGTACTGACTGGGGCGCTCTTGCGGCCAGCGTCAGAAAGAATGCGGGATTCAGATAAGGGGTCGAGTGGTGCTGCGCGTAGGTGTTCGCGTAACAGCGGTAGAAGAAGATCCAGTCGTCTTCGGATGCCCGTGATCCGTCCAGCCATTCGAAACGCAGACCGTGGGCGTGGGCGCGGCGACGCTCCTGCCGGATCTTCTTGCGCTTGTCGTGGTTCATGCTCGCAAGAAAGGCGTCAAAGCTTTCGTATCCGCGGTTGAACCAGTGAAACTGGACCCCATGGCGCAGCATGAGACCGGCGTCCGCCATCCAGCGGCCTTCTTCTTCTTCGGGGAGCAGGTAGTGAATCGACGAGGTTCCGCAGGACTCGGCGGCCGCGAGCGAGGCGTGAAGCAAAGCGATGCGGTCGGACGGTGTTTCACCGAGCAGGCGCATGCCCGGAACCGGTGTGAAGGGTATCGCGTTGAGCAATTTTGGATAGTACGCAACCCCGTGACGCGCGTAGGCGTCGGCCCAGGCCCAGTCAAACACGTACTCGCCGTATGAGTGGTGTTTTTCGTAGAGCGGCAGGGCGGCGACAAGACGTTCTTCACGCCATAGCGTCAGGTGGCGAGCGTGCCAGCCGGTGTTGCCGCCAACGCAGCCCGTATCCTCGAGTGACGACAGGAAGGCGTGCGAAAGACAGACGTCCGCACCCGCGAGACGACCCCAGGTGCCGGTATCGATGGAGGACAGTTGATCGACGACGCGAAGGGTTACGGGATCGGACACGGAGGCTTGCGCCCCGCGATCACTTGGACACGGAGCGCCGGGGAGTGGGATGTCAGGGATGTCAGGCCGTGGTGCAGTCGTTGGCGAGCGGGCGCTGGGTGCGTCCGTCGAGCAGCACGCCTTTCCAGGGCAGATCGATCCAGACCAGTCCGCTGACCGCATCCTCGAAGCGGGGCAGGCCCGAGTAGGATTCGTCGCGGAAAAGCTGGTACTGGCTGCCGTTCCAGCCGAGGAGGACGTGCGCCGGGCCCGGGCCTCCATTGTGGCGATGTACCTGCACGCTCAGCCCCATCTCGCAGGTATAGATGCCGCTGGCAAGGTCGAAGTCGAGTTGTCCGTCACTTAGCGTGGGGAGTTCGACGATGGACTCGACCGAGGCGAAGGAGGCCTCGGGCGCACGGTTGCCGGTTGCAAAGCAGGCGGTGAGAAGCGTTGCGCAGGCAATGGAGGCAAGCAGGGCACGCAATTTCATGGTGGGACGGACTCCGCGATTAGGGGGATGCATGAAGACCTACGCATTCTATGCTGTTTACGGTGCTGCAAACAGGGGCTGGAGACCTTCATCGCGCGATTTTCGATGCGGTGTTGCACAATTTTGCGGCAGCGACCGGAAATCCATTTTGGACCAATGGTTTGGGTCGGCTTTCAAGCGGTTGTCCACAGGTTTGCCCACGTAATTCTTTGACAACTTCAGGGCGGGACGGGCGCGGGCGTCGAGACCCTCACGGAGGCCAGCCCGGATTGCGGGAAGGTGCCGTGACACCTTCCCATGCGTTCGCGCGAACCCGCATTCCCGGTATAGTTGCGGCCATGAACAGAACGCTCAAACTTGCAATCGCCCAGTTCAACTTCACGGTGGGCGACCTCGAGGCCAATACGGACCGGATCATTGCCGCGATCGGGCAGGCGCGCGATGCGGGTGCCGATCTGCTGGTCACGCCGGAACTGGCATTGTCGGGCTATCCGCCCGAGGATCTGCTGTTGCGCCCCGATTTTTTTCGCGCGGCGGATCGCGCGCTGGCGCGTGTCGCCAGTCATGCGCTCGAGGTGGCAGTGATTGTCGGGCACCCGTGCGCTGTCGACGGACGCTGCTTCAATGCCGCGTCGCTGGTGCGCGACGGCGAGGTTGTACACACCTACTTCAAGCAGGAGTTGCCCAACTACGAGGTGTTCGACGAGGAGCGCTATTTCGATCGTGGCGCCGGGCCGTGCGTGTTCGATTTCAAGGGCGTGCGCATCGGCCTTGCCGTGTGCGAGGATCTGTGGGAACCCGGGCCGGTGCGTCAGGCACGTGACGCAGGGGCCGAGTTGGTCATCGGCATCAACGCATCGCCGTTCGACACCGAGAAGCCGGCACGCCGTCATGCGGTCATTCACAGCCGGGTGGCCGAGAATGGTCTGCCGATACTGTATTGCAACATGGTTGGTGGTCAGGACGAACTCGTTTTCGATGGCGGCTCTTTCGCCGTGGATCGCAACGGGCACATGGTCTATCGAGCGCCCTCGTTCGAGGAGCGGCTGGATGTGCTGACCTTCGCTGACGGGGGCTGGTCCGGCGGTTCGCTGGCCCCGGAGCGCACGGCCGAGGAAGAGGTGTATGAAGCCCTGAAGGCCGGTGTGCGCGATTATCTGGGCAAGAATGGCTTCCCGGGAGCGATCATTGGTCTTTCCGGTGGCATCGACTCGGCGTTGACGCTTTGTGTCGCCGTTGATGCGCTGGGCGTCGATCGTGTGCGGGCGGTGATGATGCCTTCGCCCTACACTGCGCGGATGAGCCTGGATGACTCCCGTGAGATGGTGCGACGGCTTGGCGTGCGCTATGACGAGATCGCGATCGAGCCGGCAATGAAGACCTTCGAGCAGATGCTCGCTCCGCAGTTCGAGGGTCTTGCGCCGGATACCACCGAAGAGAATCTGCAGAGCCGGATTCGCGGCATGATTCTGATGGCCTTGTCGAACAAGACCGGTTCGATCGTGCTGACCACCGGTAACAAGAGCGAGATGGCCACCGGCTACGCGACCCTCTATGGAGATATGGCGGGAGGTTTTGCGGTACTCAAGGACTTGTACAAGACTTTTGTCTATCGGCTCGCCGCATGGCGAAATACGCTGGGCGAGGTCATCCCCGAAAACATCATCACACGACCGCCGTCCGCGGAACTGCGGCCGGACCAGACCGACCAGGACTCACTGCCGGCCTATGAGGTGCTGGATGCGATCATCGAGGCCTACATGGAGCGAGACGAATCGCCACGCGAGATCATCGCCCGGGGGTATCCGGAGGAGGATGTCCGGCGCACGGTGACGATGCTCAAGCGCAACGAGTACAAGCGCCGGCAGGCGCCGATCGGGGTGCGCGTTACGAGACGTGGATTCGGCAAGGATTGGCGATATCCGATAACATCGCGATATAGAGACGAATTCTGAGTGCCCCCGGGAACGGTCCGTGCCGTTTCCGTCCCCCCACCGAAGCGGTGACGCCCGGGTGCGCATGGCGTAATTTGAAGGAGAAACAGGAATGAAAAAGATTGAAGCCGTGATCAAGCCGTTCAAACTCGACGAGGTGCGCGAGTCCTTGTCGGAGGTTGGCATTACCGGATTGACGGTCACCGAGGTCAAGGGTTTCGGGCGTCAGAAGGGACACACCGAACTGTATCGTGGCGCTGAGTACGTCGTCGACTTTCTGCCCAAGATCAAGGTCGAGATCGTGCTGACCGACGACCTCGTCGAGCAGGCGGTTGAAACCATCATCAAGGCGGCCCGTACCGGCAAGATCGGCGACGGCAAGATTTTCGTGATGCCGGTGGAGCAGGTGGTGCGCATCCGTACCGGTGAAACCAACGAAGACGCGATCTGATCTCGCACCCCGTCAGCGCCGGTTCCGTGCCGGATTGGGGCCGCGCAGCAACACCATCAAGGCCCCCGAGCCTCCCTGGGTCGGGGCTGCCTGGCAGAATGCCAGGATTTCCTCCCGCTGGGCCAGCCAGCCGCGCGACAACTGTTTCAGAATCGATTCGCGCCCGGGCGACCCCAGTCCCTTGCCATGGATTACCCGCACGCAGCGCCGCCCCTGCTGCAGACAATGGGTGAGAAAGCCGGCAAGCGCTTCGCGCGCCTGATCACGGTTCAGTCCGTGCAGATCGAGCTCCCCCTGTATCACCCAGCGGCCACGACGCAGGTCAGTCAGCACCCGGCGCGGAATGCCGGGACGCAGGAATGCCGCCTCGTCACCGATGTCCAGGCGGTCTTCGAGGCTGAGGGGCGCTTCCATGGTCTCGCGCAGGGCGGCATGCTCATCTTCGCTGCGCTTGCGCGGTTGCGGGCTGGGTCGGGGTGCCTCGGGTTCGACGCGATTGCGTGGATCAATGGGGCGGACTCCGCGCGTGGCAAGCCGAAACAGGCTCTCTGGCGGCAAGGCGTCGGCCTCCGGCGGTAGCACGGGCGTGGCCTCCCGCGGATCAATGGTGCCGCGCTCAGCCGTCGGGGGGCGAAAGCGATGGCGGGTTTCGAGTTCGACACGCTCGTGGCTTCGGTCAAGCGGGACCACATCGGCCATCACTGCCCGGAACAGGGCTTCATCCTCGTCCGGCCCGTTCGGGCGGCGCGTCGTGGCGGGTGCGCTGTCCGGAGCCTCGTTCGGAACGCGGCGACGGGGGACCGGGGCCGGTTTGGGTGCTTCGAGTGGAACCCGGTTGGATGCACGCAGCGGTGCGACGTCTCGCAGGGCGGCGCGCAAAGCGGCACGATCGGCAGCGTCGAGCGCATCTGACGCGGTGTCTTGCGTGCGGGGCGCATGCGAAGTGTTTGCCGACGAAGTGGCCGGTGCCGATTTTTCTGAACCGGTCGGAGCCCCCTCGAACCCGGGATTGGGGTCAGAGGGGACGGACTCCGGCCTGTTGTCCGCGGGTTTCAGCGCAAGCTGGTGGCGCAAGCGGGCAAGCTGCGACAGCGAATCGATGCCGCTGGCGCGGGGGGCCCCGCGGCCGTCAGCCGGGCGGGACCGCTTCGCCATTACTTGTCCAGGGCGTCGAGATAGCGCTCGGCGTCGAGTGCGGCCATGCAACCGGTGCCGGCGGAGGTGACGGCCTGACGGTAGATATGGTCCTGCACGTCACCAGCGGCAAACACGCCCGGGACGCTGGTCGCGGTGGCGTTGCCGTTGCGGCCGCCATGGGTGACGATGTAGCCGCCTTCCATCTCGAGTTGCCCCTCGAAGATGTCGGTGTTCGGCTTGTGGCCGATGGCGATGAACACGCCCTGCAAGGCGACGTCGCGCGTGCTGTCGTCGGCCGTGCTGCGGATGCGCATGCCGGTCACACCGCTGTCGTCACCGAGGATCTCGTCCAGCGTGGCGTCGAGCGCGAGCTCGATCTTGCCAGCGGCGACCTTCTCCATCATCTTGTCGATCAGGATCTTCTCGGCGCGGAAGGTCTGGCGGCGGTGCACGACGGTGACCTTGCTGGCGATGTTCGACAGGTAGAGGGCTTCTTCGACGGCCGTGTTGCCTCCACCGATGACGGCGACGTGCTGGTTCTTGTAGAAGAAACCGTCGCAGGTGGCGCAGGCGGAGACACCGCGTCCGGCGAACTTCTCTTCCGACGGCAGGCCGAGGTACTTGGCGGTCGCGCCGGTGGAGATGATGAGCGCGTCGCAGGTGTATTCGTCCGCGTCGCCGATCAGCCTGAACGGGCGCTCGCCGAGTTGTACGGTGTGGATGTGGTCGAACACCATCTCGGTGTTGAAGCGCTCGGCGTGGCGCTGGAAGCGGGCCATCAGGTCCGGACCGAGTACGCCATCGGCATCAGCCGGCCAGTTGTCTACGTCGGTGGTGGTCATCAACTGGCCGCCCTGGGCCATGCCGGTGATCAGTACGGGCGAAAGGTTGGCGCGTGCGGCGTATACCGCGGCGGTGTAGCCGGCGGGGCCGGATCCGAGAATGAGCAAGCGGGCGTGTTTCGACATGATCTGAGCCTTCCTTGAGTGAGTGCGTGGATTATAGGGACGCAACCAATATATCAGAAAACTCTAATATATTGTTGTGGACAAGGAATTCAAGGGCATCCGGATCCCGATCCGGAACGAAGGCTGGAATGGCGTGCGCCCCCGTCGCCGGTGGGCGGAAGGGGCGCAACGTTGGTGAGGGTGGCGACGGTCTGGCAGAAAGGCGCCGTCGCGTTCCTCAGGCGGGCATGAAACGCTCGCTGAAGATCTGCGGTGCGGGAATGCCATGCGCGCGCGCAGCGGCTTCGGCTGCGTCCAGCAATGGCGGGGGGCCGCACAGGTAGAGGTCGGGCTGTGTGTCCGCCTCCTGCAGTGCGAGCTGCAAGGCCTCGGCCGGGGTGCCGGTAAAGCCGCTCCATGCCGCGCGAGGTTTCCAGACGCAGGGGGTCACCCGGAGCTGGGGCAAGGTGCTGGCGATCCGGTCGAGTTCGTCGAGGGCGAACAGCTCGTCTTCATGATTGACGCCGAAGAACAGGCGTGCGTCGTGCATCTCCTGGTACTCGGCCATTCGTCGCAGCAAGGCGAGGATGGGGGCCAGACCGGTACCGCCGGCAACGAACCAGCGCGGCCTCAGGCTGGCATCGTCGATCCCGAAGGCGCCGAGTGGGCCGCGCACCGTGAGACGCATCTCGGGCTGGGCGCGTTCGCGCAGAAAGCTCGAGAACCGACCGCCCGCTTGCAGCCGGATCAGAAATTCGAGCTCGCCGTCCCAGTTCGGCGTGTTTGCCAAGGAGTAGGCTCGGCGCACGTCGCTGCCGGGAATGCCGAGCTCCATGAACTGACCGGGCTCGAACTCGGCGGCGCTGCCGAATTCGTCATCGGGTTCGAGCTTGAGGATGAGGCGAAGCGTGTTGGTGGCGACGGTCTCGAGTTCGGCGATGTGGGCGTTGCGCTCGGCGATGGCGTGAAACTGGATCCGGCCATGGTCATAGGGCAGGGCGATCTCGAGGTCGCTGCGTGCCTCGGTGCGGCACATCAGGATTGCCTCGTGGGCGCCCCCGTTGGCGGGAAGCGCACTCGGACTGTGCTCCCCGAGGACGAAGTCGCCGGCGGTGACGTGGGCGTGGCAGGCCCCGCAGCTGCCTTGCCGGCACTGCGAAGGCAGGGTGATCGAAGCCGCCTCGGCGGCTTCGATCACGGTCTGCCCGGGGCCACAGTCGAACTGCAGGTGTTCGCCGTCGCGGGTGGCAAGTCGGACCGTGTGTGTCATCGTGTCACCGCCTCACGCCGCCTTGCGCTGCAACGCGGCGTCGATGTCCGCCTGCGCGTCGCCGATGGGCTGAATGCCGAACTTGTCGACCAGCACGCCGAGCAGGTTGGGCGTCAGGAAAGCGGGCAGGGTGGGTCCCAGGCGAATGTTGCGGATGCCCAGCGCAAGCAGGGTCAGCAACACGGCGGCCGCTTTCTGCTCGAACCACGACACCACCAGCGACAGCGGCAAGTCGTTGACGCCGCAATCGAAGGCTTCGGCGAGCGCGCTGGCGACCTTGATCGCGGAGTAGGCATCGTTGCACTGGCCCATGTCGAGCAGGCGGGGAATCCCGCCGATGTCGCCGAAATCGTGCTGGTTGAAGCGGTACTTGTTGCAGCCAAGGGTGAGTACCACGGTGTCCTGCGGTGCCTGCACTGCGAAGTCGGTGTAGTAATTGCGTCCCGGGGCGGCGCCGTCGCAGCCGCCGATCAGAAAGAAGTGGCGGATCGCGCCGGCCTTGACCGCGTCAATGACCTTGTCCGCGACGCCGAGCACTGCGTCCCGCCCGAAGCCGACCAGAATGGTCTTCTCTTCCGCATCTTCCCTGAACCCCGGCAAGGCCTTGGCGGCCTGGATGAGTTGTGAGAAATCGTGGTTCTCGAGGTGGCGTACCCCAGGCCAGCCGACCGGGCCGGCGGTGAAGATGCGCTGGCGGTAACGAGGTTGTGGCTCGATGATGCAGTTTGACGTCATCAGGATCGGGCCGGGAAAGTCGGCGAAGTCCTGCTGCTGGTCCTGCCAGGCACCACCGTAGTTGCCGGCGAGGTGGGGAAACGCCTTGAGCACCGGGTAGGCATGGGCTGGCAGCATCTCACCATGGGTATAGACATTGATGCCGGTGTCGCGGGTTTGCTCGAGCAGAGCGAAGAGGTCGCCCAGGTCGTGGCCGGAAACCAGGATCGCCTTGCCCTGGACCGGCGAGACGCGCACCGGGGTGGGTTGCTGCGCGCCGAAGCGGCCGGTGTTGGCGGCATCAAGCAATTCCATGACCTTCAGGTTGAGCTGACCCAGCGCCAGCGCCTGCTCAAGCAGCTGGTCGAGTTCAGTCGGCTCGCTGGCGAGAAAGTCGAGCGCGCGCTCCACGCCGGCATGGATCTCGTCGCTCTCGTAGCCCAGCGCGTGGGCGTGATGAGCATAGGCGCAGACGCCCTTGAGCCCGTATAGCACCAGCGCGCGCAGGCCCACGACGTCCGCCCCAACCGTGTCGATGCCGGCGTCCACGCCCACTTCTGCGGCCTGTGCCAGCAATCCCGCCTGATCCGCCGCCGGCTGCCACTGCGCCGGACCGGATGACAGGGTCTCCGACGCCACACCGCGCGCCAGGGCCGCCGCCTCATAGGCGATGCGGGCGTCGTCACGCAGCCGCGAGGCCTCACCCAGCAGGGAAATGAAGCGTGCGGCATTGAAATTGACGTTGGTCAGCGTCGTGAACATCCCGTACAGCAGAAAGTTGCCCGCCGCGTTGTTGCCATGGCCGAGGTCGCGCGCCCGCCGGCTGTATTGCGCGATGCCCTTGAGGGCATGAATCAGCAGGTCCTGCAGGTCGGAGGTGGTGGCGTCCTTGCCGCAATTTCCGCGTGCCGACGCACAGCCGTCACCGTTGGCCGAGCGGGTGGTTTGTTCGCACTGATAACAGAACATCCGGTTGTCTCCCTGGGTATGGTGTCGAAAAGAGGGCGCAGCATAGTGGCCGCACAGCCATGCCGACCTTGATCGGAATCAAGGACGTCGGGGCGGGAGTGGATGCGGAGTGGGGCCCGCACGACTGGGCCGAGCAACGTGCGGGGAGAATCGCGATGAGCGCTTCTGTCGTGGTGTATCGGTGAAGGGGGGGTGAGACCCGTTGTCTCGAGGCGCTTCAGTTTCCGTGAATGGAGACGCCGGCAATCCAGGGTTCGAGACGCCGCCCGAAGGCGAGCTCGGCCTCATAGTGAATCTGGCGGATGCGGCCGGGAAGTACCCACAGGCGGCTGCGTGCTTCATGCGGAACATTGATCTGGGTATGTGTGATCCGCTTGATGTAACCGCGCCGATCGTCGAGGTGGGTTGCTGCGTACCAAGGCATGATCTGCCCGTGAACGATGGCGTAACGTTGCCGGTCCGGGTAACGGGCTCGCAGCGCGGCGTGATCGAGACCGGCATCGACGACGAACAGGCGGCTGGTGTTTCGGGTCTCCTGAAGCAGGCGGTTCTCGGCAAGCTTGGCACGACGCTCGAGTTCCTCGTCGTCCGGTGCGGCCGCGTGCGCCGCCACTGCCCTTTCCGCCAGTATGCGAGTATCTTCCAGGGCCTTGCGATAGTGCTCGCCATCGAACTCGAGCACCAGCAACACATCACGGCTGTCCTGGTGGACCGGGCGGTGACGCCTTGCCTCGCGCTGCGCTTCGGATCGAGGTGGAAAGCCCAGGTCCTGCATCTTCTCCTCGTCGAGCCAGGCGGGCATGTGTCCGCTGCCGAAAGCGCCCCAATGGTTCGGTTCATCCCTGGGCGAAGGCGGCGTTCGCCATTGCAGCACAAAGGTCATGCCGCTGTTGTCGGTTGTGTCACGGGTGCGCAGCTGCAGTTCGCGTTGCGAGAGGGTGAGTATGCTGTCCGGTTCGCCCGTGCGATTCCATGCCACACCGAGCAGGATCACCAGGTTGGTGACGATGATCAGCACCAGGCCGAGGACCAGGTGCGTCCGGTGAGAAAGGTGCGGAAGGTGAAGCCTCATGGTGCCACCTTCGGTGTCTCGATCTCCCGGCTTGCGGCACGCAGGCGCTTGATCACCAGCAGGATGAGCACGGCAAGCAGTCCAAGCAGCAGGAAGAACAGCGATTTGGGCAGCACGTGCCACCACCAGTCGAAGAACTTGGTGTACAGGAACAGGACGAAAAAGGTGATGCCGGTGTTGACGGTGTCGGGCCAGCGGCAGCGTAGCCCAAGCCAGATGGCGGCGCCACTGAGGATGAATCCGGCGACCTGATAAAACGCCTCGATGACCCAGCGTTCCCAGGGGAGGTAGCTCGCGCGCCCGAAATGGGCGAGCACCAGTATCGGCAGCAGCAGCGAGAGCAGCCCGAAGATGCGATAAACGGCTGGGAAGTCCTCGCGGTGGGGGTGGGCCACGAAGCGCGGAAACATGAACAGGATGAGCGCCAGCGGAAAGAAGTTCTCGGGGCGTTCGCCAAAATGCAGCCAGTACATTCCGCCGATCGTGCCGACCCGCGCGGCGACGTAGGCGGCAATGCAGGCCAGCGCGGCCACGAGCAGCAAACGCAGGTCGCAACCGTAGGCAAGCAGCAGTGCGAGTGCGGCCAGCGGCAGCAGGGCGTTATCCGAAGGCGCGAGGTTGAAGATCTGCCCGAGCATGGCGATGTTCAGAACGAAGCAGGCGAAGCACACCATTGCCGCGAGCTTGGTGAAATAGCCGGTGGTGTCGCGCTTGCGGACCCAGTGGGTGCCGATCAGGGCAAGGGTGGGGGCGGCGATCAGCACGGTCACTTGAATGGGTTCCGGTGCGTACCCCCAGAACTGGTAGAACAGGAAATATACGCTCGCCGCAAACGCCAGCGCCCCCAGGAACGAAGCGGTGCGCATGCCCAGCGACAGGTGTCGCGCGTGTTCGTCGCGGTCGATGTCGAACGCGGTGGTCAGTTGCGACAGCAGCGTGTCGTGGTAAGTCTGAATGGCGTCACGCTGCGCCGACGGCAGATCGACGACGCCGTCCTGTTCCAGACGAGTGAGTTCGTCACGGAAAACGCGGATGTCGTTGGCGCGGCGCTGTGCCGAAACTCGAGACGTTGCCTGCATGTGGTCTGGGTATCGCCAGGTTGAAGAAGTCTGCTGGAATCGCAGCTCCAGGATCGTGAGGGTAATCTCATTCGCATAGTGACCTTCTTGGCGCGGAAGATCAAGTGCAGCGTTATGCTTGTTCCAAAGCAAACTGCATCGGGAACGACGCTTGGTCTATACTTCGCTTCGTGAAATTTTCCATGGACACGGTCAGGCTAAGGTAGTAGAGAGGGTCCAGAGGGGCGGTTCGATATTTCATCTGCCGTTCCGCTCTGCCACCGGGATGCTCCGCCTTGCAGGTCTGCCGCGTCGTTTTGTTGCAGTCGAACTGTCGGAGACTACATGAATCAATCCACAGCGGTATCGACCACCGCGCTGAGAACGTTCGATCTGTTCCAGGGACTGTCGGACGGCGCGCTGGAGGACATCGCACGCAGCGCGGTGATGCGGCGGATCCCGCGCGGGCAGACGGTGGTCCATGCCGGTGATCGCACGGACTACGTCTATCTGGTGCTCACCGGTAGTCTCAAGGTCATCGTCAGCGACGAAGACGGTCGCGAGGTCATCCTGAGCATTCTCGGGCAGGGCGAGCTTTTTGGCGAAATGGGGGTGTTCGGAGAGCATCCGCGCTCGGCCTCGGTGGTGTCGGTGATGCCGTCGGATCTGATCATGATCACGAAGAACGACTTCCGGAACCTGATGCAGGAAAACTTCGAGGTCGCCTGGCGCATGATGTGCAACCTTGCCGACCGTCTGCGCAACGCCGACCGCAAGATCGAAAGTCTTGCCCTGATGGACGTGTATGGGCGTGTCGCGCGCTTGCTGATCGAGATGTCCGAAGAAGTGGACGGGCAGACGCTGGTGGTGAGCAAGTTGTCGAAGCAGGATATCGCCAAGATGATTGGTGCGTCGCGCGAAATGGTCAGCCGCGTGATGAAGGACCTTGCGCAGCAGGGGCTGATCGAGGATACCGACAAGGGGATCGTACTGCGCGATCGCTTGCAGGAGCTTTGATGAGCGTGGGCTGGAGTCGGGAGAAGCGGGTTTCGGTCTCATTCGTGTCGGTAATGAACGGTGCTTTTGGGTTCCTGGTCGGCATGGCCTTGGGCTTGGTCCGTATTGGTCGGAGGGGCGTGGCCCGCAGTGAGCGGGTTCGGCGCTTTGTTGCGCTCTTGGCGATGTGCGTGGCGTCCGCTGGCGTATACGGGCAATCTGCGGAGGGGCGCGAACCGTCAGCAGCCAGCGTTCCGGAGGAGACGGAAGCATTCTGGCTGGTGGTGTCCGGCGCTTCCCGCCATTTCCGCCAGGACGAGCGCGATTGGCGTGAGTTCAACCCCGGGCTGGGGTTCGAACGCGCGGCTCGCTGGAAGGATAGCTGGTACGTCGGCGGTTATTTTCGCAACAGTTACGATCGCCACGCCCTGTACGCGGGGTTGCGCTGGATGCCGCTCCGGTATGGCCCGGTGAGTTTCGGTGGCTTCGCGCTTGCGTCGACGGGATATCCGTCGCCAGTGCTGGTGCTGCCAGGTTTTGCTGTGGATACCGATCGGATCGGGGTGAACGTCGTGGTCGTGCCCAACATCGGGCGCTACAGCGGCTATGTCGGCATGCAGTTGCGCGTGCGTCCCTAGTTCCGGCCGCCCCGGTCTGGTGGTTGGCGCAGTGCATGATTTCACGCTGTTGCAACAGACAGTTCATACCATCGAATATAATCGACGGTCGTCGATTCATTCGGGCTGAATGGCCCGCCTACGATCTTGCCTCGAACAAGCACAAGTACCACTCGTCCTCGTTCCCAACCATTGCCCGAGAAGATCACCCTGCTGCTGCAGGAAGCGCGCTGGCTGATTCTGGGGGTGATGTCGCTCTACGTCGGGTTGATTCTGCTCGGGTACAACCAGGCCGATCCGGGTTGGTCGCATGCGGCCGAGGTCACCCGGGTGAGCAACCCTGGCGGGCGCTTCGGCGCCTGGCTGGCGGATCTGCTGTACTACCTGTTTGGCGTGTCAGCATGGTGGTGGGTGATTTTTCTCGGATACGGCCTGGCCTGGGGCTTCAGACGGTTGCGTCGCGAATTGCGGGTGGACAAGCGTTCGTTCTTCATCATCCTCGCCGGCTTTCTCGTCGTGATCCTCTCGAGCAGTGCGCTCGAGGCACTGCGCTTTCACTCGCATGGAGCTGCCGTGCCGCTCGCGCCCGGCGGGTTGGTCGGCGTCGAACTGGGCGGGCTGGTGAAGGGATATTTCGGCTTCACCGGGGGGACACTGCTGCTGCTGGCCTTGCTAGCCTCCGGTCTGAGCCTGTTCTCCGGTATTTCCTGGCTTTCGGTGATCGAACGATTCGGTGCCTGGCTCGAGCAGATGTGGTTGTCGGGGGTCGCCGCCTGGTACCGTTGGCAGGACAAACGGGCGGGCCGGCAGCTGGCGCAAAAGCGCGAAGCGGTGGTCGAGACCAAGCGTCGCAAGATCGAAGCTGAACCGGCACGTCCGCTGCGTATCGAGCCGGCGGTTGTCAGTGTTCCCAAGTCCGAGCGTGTCGACAAGGAGCGTCAACAAACCCTGTTTGCCGACCTTGGCGAAGGCGAGTTGCCCCCGCTCGCGCTACTCGACCCTCCGGCGGAAGATGCCGAGCCGCCGTCGGCGGAGTCGCTGGAGTTCACTTCGCGGCTCATCGAGACCAAACTCGGTGAGTTCGGTGTCGAGGTCAAGGTCGTCGCGGCCTATCCGGGCCCGGTGGTCACGCGGTACGAGATCGAGCCAGCCACCGGGGTCAAGGGAAGCCAGATCGTCAATCTGAGCAAGGATCTCGCGCGTGCGCTGACGCTGGTGTCGATTCGCGTCGTCGAGACCGTGCCGGGCAAGTCGTGCATGGCTTTCGAGCTGCCCAATCCCAAGCGCCAGGTGGTGCGACTTTCCGAGATTCTGGGCTCGAAGGCGTATCACTCCATGCATTCGGCGCTCACCGTGGCCCTGGGCAAGGACATCGGCGGTCAGCCGGTGGTCGCCGATCTGGCCAAGATGCCACACCTGCTGGTCGCCGGTACCACGGGCTCGGGCAAGTCGGTCGGCATCAACGCAATGATTCTGTCGCTGCTGTACAAGGCGGAGCCTTCGCGGGTGCGATTGATCATGGTCGATCCGAAGATGCTCGAACTGTCGATCTACGAGGGCATTCCGCATCTGCTGGCGCCAGTGGTCACCGACATGAAGCACGCGGCCAACGCGCTCAACTGGTGCGTCACCGAGATGGACAAGCGCTACAAGCTGATGGCTGCGGTGGGCGTGCGCAATCTGGCCGGGTTCAACAAGGCCGTGACCGATGCGCGCAAGAACGAAAAGCCGCTGACCAATCCGTTCTCGATCACCCCGGACAGCCCTGAGCCCCTCGATACGTTGCCGCATATCGTCGTGGTCGTCGACGAACTTGCCGACATGATGATGGTCGTAGGCAAGAAGGTCGAGGAGCTGATTGCACGTCTGGCGCAGAAGGCGCGGGCCGCCGGGATTCACCTGATTCTTGCGACCCAGCGACCTTCGGTGGATGTCATCACCGGTCTGATCAAGGCCAACGTGCCGACACGGATCGCGTTTCAGGTGTCGTCGAAGATCGATTCACGCACGATTCTCGACCAGATGGGCGCGGAGAACCTGCTCGGCATGGGGGACATGCTTTATCTGGCGCCCGGCACGGGCTTGCCGGTACGGGTGCACGGGGCCTTCGTCGCGGATGAGGAGGTGCACAAAGTGGTCGAGCACCTCAAGCAGACGGGGGCGCCGGACTACGTCGAGGGCATTCTTTCCGCGCCCGAAGAAGATGCGGGTGGCGGTGGCGTCGATGGTGGAGATGCCGAAGCCGATCCGATGTACGACCAGGCGGTCGAGGTCGTGCTCAAGACGCGCCGTCCGTCGATCTCGCTGGTGCAGCGTCATTTGCGCATCGGCTACAACCGTGCTGCGCGCCTGATCGAGCAGATGGAGCGTGCCGGGCTGGTATCGGCGATGGGTTCGAACGGCAATCGGGAGGTGCTTGCACCTTCCAGGGAGAGTGAGTGAATATTCTGACGGCGGTGGGCGTACGCACCCGAGTAGTGGCCCGGTGGTTTGGTGCGTTCGGCATTGGTGCGAGCCTCTGCTTGAGCGCGATGGCCGTTTCGGCGGCCGACGGCGGTGTGGCCCAGCTGCGCCAGTTCGTCGCTACGGTGTCGGCGGCGGAAGGGCGTTTCGAGCAGATGGTGATGGCCGGCTCCGGGCGCCGCCCGCAACTGGCCGAGGGGCTGTTTGCCTTCGAGCGCCCGGGCCGGTTTCGCTGGACCTATGCCGAACCCTATCCCCAGCTGCTGGTCAGTGACGGTCAGCGCCTCTGGATCTGGGACGAGGATCTCAACCAGGCCACCGTGAAGGAGCTCGGCGACGCGTTGGGCAACACACCGGCCGCCATTCTCGCCGGTCAGGATGCGCTGGATGATGCCTTCGAACTGATCGATGCCGGGCGTGAGGCGGGTCTGGACTGGGTCGAGGCCACCCCTCGCCATGCCGACAGCGGCTTTGAGTCGGTGCGCATCGGGCTGTCGGACGGGATGCTCGTGCGTATGGAGATGCGTGACCACTTCGCGCAGACGACGGTGATCGAGTTCTTTGACCTCGATACCACCACGCCGCTCGATCCCGCGCTGTTCCGGTTCGAACCGCCACCGGGCGCCGACGTGATCGGCGAATGATCGCGGCAGCCGTTCCCGTACCGACCAACTGAGCTGGCGATGGCGGATCTTTTCGAAGACGACCGGGCACAGGACGCTCCGCTGGCCGAGCGGCTGCGACCATCGTGTCTGGACGATGTCGTCGGCCAGCAGCATCTGCTGGGATCGGGCAAGCCGCTGCGGCTGGCATTCGAATCCGGCAAACTGCATTCGATGATTTTGTGGGGGCCGCCAGGGGTCGGCAAGACCACGCTTGCGCGGCTTACCGCGCGCGCCTTCGACGCGGAGTTCATCGCGTTGTCGGCGGTGTTCTCGGGGGTCAAGGATATTCGCGAGGCGGTTGCGCAGGCGCGGGCCGCCCAGGCGCGAGGACGTCACACCATTCTGTTCGTTGATGAAGTGCACCGCTTCAACAAGGCGCAGCAGGATGCCTTTCTGCCGTATGTGGAACAGGGGTTGATCACACTGATCGGCGCGACCACCGAGAATCCCTCGTTCGAAGTCAATTCGGCACTGCTTTCACGCGCGGCGGTCTATGTGCTCGAGCCGCTCGACGCGGGCGCGATGGCGGTGCTGTTCGACCGGGCGCTGGAACGTGCCGGTCCGGGGCTGATGTTCGAAGCCTCGAGCAGGGAGCGCCTCGCGGGCTTTGCCGATGGCGATGCGCGTCGGCTGATCAACCTCATCGAGCAGGTCTGTGTCGCGGCGCGGACCGCGGGCGTCGACACGGTCACGCCAGCGTTTCTCGATCAGGCCCTGGCGAGCAAGCTGCGGCGTTTCGACAAGGGTGGCGAGGCCTTCTATGACCAGATCTCCGCCCTGCACAAGTCGGTTCGGGGCTCCGACCCGGATGCGTCCTTGTACTGGTTGTGCCGGATGCTGGACGGAGGCGCCGATCCTCATTATCTCGGGCGACGGTTGGTGCGCATGGCCAGCGAGGACATCGGCCTGGCCGACCCACGGGCGCTGGAGATCGCGCTCAACGCCTGCAATGTCTTCGAACGGCTGGGCTCTCCGGAAGGGGAGCTCGCCCTCGCGCAAGCCACGGTGTTCCTGGCCTGTGCCGCCAAGTCCAATGCGGTGTACAAGGCCTACAACGCGGCACGCAAATTCGTTGCGGAAGATGGATCCCGGCCGGTTCCCCTGCATCTGCGCAACGCGCCGACTCGCCTGATGAAGGAGCTTGGATACGGTCACGCCTACCGTTATGCGCATGATGAACCCGACGCATATGCGGCGGGCGAGTCCTATCTGCCTGAAGGCATGCGCGCCCCGCGCTGGTACCAGCCAACTGCGCGAGGACTCGAGATTCGAATCGGCGAGAAACTGTCGCAGCTCAGGGCGAGGGACCGCGAGGCCCGCTCTGCGCAAACGGGAACACCCTCGACTTCATCGAGCGATGACCGTGAGGGTGTAGACTGAGCCGCTTGGCAAACTGACGAGTAGTGTTCAATGAGTGATCGGGTGATCCTTCATGAAGCGGGCGCAGACCGCTGCGGCGCGATTGGCTTTCTGGATGTCGCCGCGCAGGTTGGCGCGCGCGATCAGTTCATGCATGTAGCGAGTGAGTAGCACGACCCCCTCGGGTGTCTGCACCAGACCGCACACCAGCTGGGCCGCAGCGGCGTCCGGAATGTCCTCGTGTTCCGCGATCAGTTCGACTTCGTCATCGGTAAGATCGCAATAGTCCAGACAATCCCTGATCGACAACATAAGGCTCTCCTTTTTGATGTGGCGATTGGCGATCTGACGTCGCCTCGGGTGCTTTCAGTGTATTCGACGGGGGCGGCAAAGCCAGTGAAGACTTTCCATTGATAGTCGCTAAGCAATTGATTTTAATAATATAATGTTGCAGTGCGGCGACTCGGAGAGATACGCGATGATGTCGTGCGCAGCCAAGGGTTTACCCGGATGAGCTCATCCGACGGTTTAGATTTGTTGTTCAATACGTTGATTCAGAAAAGAAATAGGGGTTCCTGTCCTCATGTTAGACATCCAGCTACTTCGCACCGACATCGACACCGTGGTCGCAGCCCTCGCGCGCCGTGGTGCGACCTTTGACCCTGCCGCCTTTCTTGGGCTGGAATCCGAGCGTAAGGAGTTGCAGACCCGCACTCAGGAGTTGCAGTCGCGCCGCAACAGCCTGTCGAAGCAGATCGGCGTGCTCAAGGGCAAAGGGGAAGACGCGTCGGCCGTGATGGCCGAGGTCGGTGGGATCGGAGACGAGCTCAAGGCCAATGAACAGCAACTTGCCGCTTTGCTCGAGCAGATCAACACGTTGCTGGCCGGTGTGCCCAATCTGCCGCATGACAGCGTGCCGTCCGGCGATGGCGAGCAGGACAATGTCGAGGTATTGCGCTGGGGGACTCCTCGTACCTTCGATTTCGAACCGCTGGACCATGTCGACGTCGGCGCCCGGTTGGGTGGGCTCGATTTTGAAACGGCGGTCAAACTCGCCGGTTCTCGCTTTGCGACGATGAGAGGCGGCGTGGCAAGGCTGCATCGCGCGCTGGCCCAGTTCATGCTGGACACCCACACGCGCGAGCACGGCTACACCGAGGTTTATGTGCCCTACATGGTGAACGAAGCTTCGATGTTCGGTACCGGACAACTGCCCAAGTTCGAGCAGGACTTGTTCTCGGTGCCACGTGGCGAGGATGGCCGCTTTTTCCTGATCCCGACGTCGGAAGTGCCGGTGACCAACATTGTCCGTGGCGAATTGCTCGCGAACGATGCGCTGCCGATGAAGTTCGTCGGGCATACGCCATGCTTTCGCTCCGAGGCGGGTAGCTACGGTCGCGACACGCGCGGCATGATTCGGCAGCACCAGTTCGACAAGGTCGAACTGGTGCGCATCGAGCGGCCGGAAGATTCGTGGAATGCGCTCGAAGAGCTCGTCGGACATGCCGAGGCGATTCTGCAGAAGCTCGACCTGCCTTACCGCAAACTCGTGTTGTGTACCGGTGACATGGGCTTCTCCGCCGCGAAAACCTACGACCTGGAGGTCTGGCTGCCGGCCCAGAATACCTACCGTGAGATCTCGAGTTGCTCCAACTGTGGTGATTTTCAGGCGCGCCGCATGCAGGCCCGGGTGCGCAACGCGCAGGGCAAGAGCGTGTTCCTGCACACCCTGAACGGTTCGGGGCTGGCGGTGGGGCGTACCCTGGTGGCCGTGCTCGAAAACTATCAACAGGCTGACGGTTCGGTCGTGGTGCCCGAAGCGCTGCGTCCGTGGATGGGGGGTGTCGAGGTGCTCCAGCCGGCAGCCTGAAGGTGGCAGGGTGTCGCGTTCTCACGGATTACGAGCTCCCCTTGATCTGGCGCAAGACGATGGGGCATGAACGTGTTAGATTAGAATATTCTAATTCTATTGCGTAATATCATGCCCGGAAAATCCTTTGTCCAGATCACCACCGACGTTTCCAAGGCGCTTGCCGAACTGCGCCGCGAGGCGCCCGAAACCATGCGTGGCTTTGGCGCGATGGCACAGGGTGCGCTCAAGGGTGGTTCCATCGATGAACTGCACAAGGAGTTGATCGCGCTGGCAATCGGTGTTTCGTCGAGATGCGACGCCTGCATCGGATTTCATGTCAAGGCATTGATCAAGCTGGGTGTCACGCGGGCACAACTTGTCGAAACGCTTTCGGTGTGCACCTACATGGGCGGGGGGCCGACGCTGATGTACGCGGCCGAGGCGCTCCGCGCCTACGAGGAGTTCTTGCCGCATCTGACGCCAACCGAGAGTGCTTGAGGCTTCGTTAAAAAAGTTCGCGCCGGATGTTGTGGCACGGACCCTGTATACGTATAATTCGCGCTCCCGGTAATCACCGGGTCCGGAGAGGTACCGAAGTGGTCATAACGGCGCCGACTCGAAATCGGATGGTCAGGGAAACCTGGCACGCGGGTTCGAATCCCGCCCTCTCCGCCAGTAACACGATCACCCCGGAAGCCTGCCAGGAACCAGTGGTTCAGAGCAGTCCGGGTTTCTTGATGGTGTTATATTCTACGGATACTGACAAAGCGGCTTTTTCGATTTTCTGGAGAAGCTTCATGCCACGTCCTGTATCCCGTCTCGGCATGCTCTGACTTCAGTCCAGAGCTACCCGCCGACTTTCTTTCGCGATTCCGATGGAAGGCTTGCATGAAGCGGCCTGATGACCGTGCGCGCTCGGTTCGAAGATGTTGGCCCTGGCTTTCGATGCGAAGGGGCAGGGCTGGTCCTCTTTTTCCGCCGGGGTTTCGTTACGGAGAGCACTGGGGCGGAGTACGGCCCCGCGCACGGTGACCGCGATTGCGCTGCTGAAGTCCTGTCGCGGTCGGGCCGGCCCGAAGCCTGGGTTCTTGCGCCGACCTCGTGGTCGTCGCAAGAAGGGATACGAGCAGACGGAAGATCATCGCGCGGGGGGATCCGCCGCAGGTCGAGCGTGACAGATGCTCAGAATCCGATGATCTTGCGGTTGGGCTCCAGCAGCGCGGCGCTCATGTCGGCCGGCCTGGCGGGCTGGATGCCGTCCTTGAGGTCTTCCGCTGTCTTGCCGCTGTTGGGCAGGTAGAGCGCACATACGGAGGCCGTGGCACCTTTCTTCAGCGCGCCGTCGAGCAGTTGCGCCGGTGTCACGTCGTTGGGCTTGAGTGCTTCGCCGCCGGCGCCCTTGAGCGCCAGGTCGCCAGCGTGGTCGCACAGCAGGATGTCGACTTGCGCGCCCTGTTCCTGCATCTGGTTGGCCAGCACCATGGCCATGCCCTGGGTCATGGTGCTCTGGGCACTGAGGACCACGGTGACTGTCTGTTGATCGGCAAGCACGGTGTTGGCACCGAGGGCGATGGCGAGGGCAGCGACGGTTTTCTTCATGAAGTACTCCAATGGAGAGGGTGATAGATACGTTGATGACTCGGATCCGCGGTTGCGGATAGGTTCGATGCGGCTTGACGACGGCGAGGACGGCGGTGCTCTAGAGCAGGGCGGAGCGGATCGCGGTCCGCGAAAGAGGGGCAGTCGAGGTCCCCGCGATGCGACGTCTTGGGTAAAGGCATGCAATCAGCGTGCCAAATGATCAGAAGGGAGGAGCGTTCGCTTGAATCGGCAGTCCTGGCGCGAAATCCAGGCACGGAAGATCATGGCGGGGGTGACTTCGTCCGCCATTTCTGGCGGTCGATGCTGACGCTTGTGGCGCAGCCGGCTTTTCGAGAGATGCGGCGACGGACCGGGTCTTTCGGTGCACCGTCGCGGATGCTTGGACAGGCAGCCGGCCAGGCTGTGCTTGCTGGCTTCCGGTCAACCCGGGATCGAGCCGCAGGCTGGAACTGCCTTGCAGAAGCGCTCGAAATCGGCGGTCGCGAGCGGGCGTGAATAGTGATAGCCTTGGCCGGTTTCGCAGCCGAGGTTCGCAAGGGTTCGCGCCTGCGCGGCGTTCTCTATCCCCTCGGCGACCACGGCGCAGCCCAGGCTGTGCGCGATGGCGATCACGGTCTCGGCCAGCTTGAGATCGGTCGGGTCTTCGTTGATGCCAGCAACGAAGCTGCGATCGATCTTGAGTGTCGAGACCGGCAGCGACTTGAGGTACGACAGGGAAGAGTAACCGGTGCCAAAGTCGTCGATCGCGCAGCGAATACCCAGATTCGCGAGCGATTCCAACTGCCTTACCGCGAGCGCGATGTCCTCCATGAGCCCGGTTTCGGTGACTTCCAGTTCGACGGTACCGACCTTGATGTCGTGACGCCGATGCGCTTCGAGGGCCTGTACCGTGAAATCGGCATGCATCAGCTGCCTACCCGACACGTTGAGCGCGAGCGAAAAGGTGCCATCCACCACATTGTCGGCCTGCCAGCGGGCAAGTTGCCCGAGGCCGGTGTCAAGTACCCACTGGCCGATGTCGATGATGTCTCCCGAGGCTTCGGCCAAGGGGATGAACTCGGCCGGCGAGATGGGGCCGTGATCGCGGGACACCCAGCGCAGCAAGCCTTCCGCGCCTACCAGCCGCCCACTGCGAAGGTCGATCTTCGGCTGGTAGACGAGTTCGAGTTCGTCGGCCGTGACCGCGTCGCGCAAGGCCATGCGGAGTTGGCGGCGTCTGGCCAGCTTTGCGCTCAACTCCGGCCGGTAACGGTTGAAGCGCGTAGCTTCGCTGGCGGAGGGCAGCGCGGCGGCGGCGAGCTGGACCAGTTGCGCGGCATCGGTACTGTCGGTGCAATGTGCCGACCCGATCCGTGCGTTGAGATCGACACGAATCCCTTCGACGATCAACTGCCCCTCGAGCAGCCGCAACAGGCGAGACGCGTTGCGTTCGAAGCGGGTAGCGTCGTCGTCGTGCTCGAGCATCAGCACAAACTCGCGATCGCCCCAGGCGCTGACCAGGCCATTTCGCATCAGAGCGCTTTGCGACAGCATGTCTCCCACCTCCCGACTGAGTGATTCGCAGATGGCGTAACCATGGGTGCGGGCGAGCTCGTCGATCTCGTCGAGCATCAGGAAATAGATTGCCACTGGGCGTTGATCGCGCAGCCTGGGCTCGAGCTCGTTGCGCAAGGCGCGGCGATTGGGCAGACCGGTGAGTGGATCGCGGAGGGAAAGCGCGCGCAGTTCCGCGGTGCGTTCGTCGACCAGTGCCTCGAGCTCGGTGGCGCGGTGACGATGAGACTCAGATCGAAGATGGGCATCGAGCTGATTGTGGATGCGCTGCATCACCTCCGTCTGGTCAAAGGGCTTGGTGAGAAAGTCACCGGCTCCCTGTTCCAGCGCCCGGTAGCGCGCGGCCACGCTGTTTTCGGCCGTGAGCACGATGATCGGCGGGGAGGATCGACCCAGCCGCTCGCGCATCAGCGCCATGACCTGGTGACCATCCAGATAGGGCATGCGCAGGTCGAGCAAGACGAGATCCGGCCGCTCGCGTTCAAGCAGCGCATCGATCTCGCGCGGATCGGTCAGCCCGAGCAGATTCTTGTAGCCCGCGTCCTCGAGCATCGCCAGCAGCAGTTCGACGTTGATCGGGTTGTCGTCGATGATGACGATGCGCGCGAGGTGGTGTGGTGTTTGTGACGAGGGGTGGCTCATCGTTCGCTCTCGCGATCGTGGTCGACGTTCGCTCGGTCAGTTTGAAGCAATGTTTCGATGCGTTCGATGAGTTGATCGACGTCGAACGGTTTGGTCATGTAGTCGACGAAGCCAGCCTCCAGTCCGCGGCGTATTTCGCTCGGCATGGCGCTGGCCGACAGCGCAAGAATCGGCGTGGCCGACAGGGACGGTTCGTCGGACAACAGCTGACGCACCACGAAGCCGTTTATGTCGGGCAGGTTGATGTCGAGAATGATGAGCCGAGGAGACAAGGTCTTGGCGAGCCTCAACCCGGAGGCGCCATCCTCTGCGCATATCAGTTCCAGCGCAGGCAGTTCTTCGAACACGTCGCGCATCAGGCGGCGGTTGGCGGGGTTGTCCTCGACGTACAGCACGCGGGCGCGGTGCGTTTCGCCGATGCTCGTGCTCCGGGTGCTTGCGCTGGCGTGCGCGCTTCCGATCGCCACGCCTTCGGCGAGCGGCAACTCGAACCAGAAGCAACTTCCAACGCCTTCCGTGCTCTCGGCTTCGATTCGCCCCTGCATGTGTTCGATCAGCTTGCGCGTCAGCGCCAGACCGACCCCGGTGCCTTCGACGGTGCCGTTCTCGGCCCCCAGCCGGTTGAAGGGTTGAAAGAGCTCACCCATGCGTGCCGCCGGAATCCCGGTCCCGGTGTCGCGGACATGGCAACGCAGTGTTGCGTCGGAAAGCTCGCAGGAGACCGCTACCCGGCCTCCGGGACGATTGTATTTGATTGCGTTGGATAACAAGTTGATCAGCACCTGGCGCAGGCGGGTGCGATCGGCATGTACCATCCAGGCACCTGTGGGTGATTCTGCATCCAAGTCCACGCGATGGTCGGCTGCGATCGTGCTCACCGTCGCCAGCGCATCGTCCAGGACCTCGTGGAGATCCACCGGTTCCAGCGAAAGGCTGAGACGTCCCGCGTCGATACGTGCGAGATCCAGCACCTCATTGATCAGCGCGAGCAAGTGGCGGCCGCTTTTCTCGATCTGCTCGACCTGCCCCCGCTGGCGTTCGGACAGGGTTTCGCGCCGGCTGTTGCGAAGCAGCTGCGCGAAGCCGAGAATGGCGTTCAGCGGGGTGCGCAGTTCATGACTCATCGCGGACAGGAATTCCGTCTTGGCGCGGTTGGCGCGCGCCTGTTCTTCGCCGGCGGTGCGCAGGGCTTCGGTAATGCGTTCGCGCTCTTCCATGCCCCGGTACAGCTTGATCAGCAGCGCACAGGTCGCGGTGTAGGGTTCGAGCCACTTGACCAGTTCGTCATCGACCTTGCGATGACAGTTGGCGATGGCGTACATGCCGATGACTTCGCCGCCATCGGTGATCGGGACGCCGACGTAATTGAAAAGTGGGGGATGTCCCGGGGGAAAGCCGCCGCGCCGGTCCTCGGCTGCGAGATCGGTGCAGATCACGGTCTCGCCACCGGAAAAGACGCGGCCGAGCAGGGTGCCGGGGCGGGTCAGCATCATGTCACCACTACGCAGCTGTTCCATCAATTTGCGCGACTGGTCACTCCATGAGAGATCGGTGATGGCATGAATCTTCAGCGAAGGCTGTCCATCGGGAGTCAACACCTCGCCGATCAGCGCATAGTCACTATCGGTGAGCCGTCTCAGTGCCTGCTTGAGAAAATTCCACAGGCCGTCGCCCGAGATCAGGGTGTGATAGTCAGTGAGCCCGGCGTGAAGCACGCCGAGCAGCTCGGATTGCGCCTCGACCGTACGCTTGGCGCCATGCAGATCCGTGACTTCATGCGCGAGCGTGACGACGCCTCGCACGGTGCCGTCCGAGTCCCGCAAGGGAGACTTGGTCAACTCGAACTGCCGTTGATCGCCAATCGAAAGCGGCAGACGTTGAACCTGACCGCTTTCGATGACGGACGCGTCTGCTTCGCGGATCGTATCGACCTTGTCGGGGGGAAGCAGCGCGCCAAGATCGAAGCGCGATATTTCCTCATCGGTGATGCCTGCCAGCGTGAGGCTGGCCGGATTGGCGATGATGTAGCGACCGTTGGTTGCACGCGCGAAGATCGGGTCCGGGCTGGCATCGATGATCGAGCGCAGCAGGGCGCGCTCGCGCTGTTCGGCGTTGCGTGCCGCGAGCAATTCGGAGAGGTCGGTGAGGATGCCGATGAACTCCGGTTCTCCACCGTTGCCGAGGTCAACACGCGTGACCGCGAGGTGCACCGGCAGCCGCCGCCCGTCCCGGTGCCGGGCTTCGACCTTGCGCCCGGTGCCGATGATGCGCGCGGGTCCGCCGTCCAGGTAGCTGCGCAGATAGTCGTCATGGTGCGCTTGCCAGGGCGCGGGGATCAACACCTTGACGTTGCAGCCGAGCAGCTCGTCTTCGGCATAGCCGAGCATGGTCAGCGCGTGACGGTTGACCGACTGAATGACGCCACGACAGTCGATCCGGATGACGCCGGTCGCCGACTCTTCCTGCAAGGCGCGATAGCGTGCCGCTGCGATGCGAGCGAGTTGGTGTTCTTCGGCGAGCGCGCGTCGGTCCTCGCGGGCGCGCAGCAACGCCTCGCATTGATCGGCCAGATGACGCAGACGCAGACGGTCCCGGTCGTCAAAACCGCGTGCCTGTGTGTCCAGAACACAAAGGGTTCCGATCCGGTGTTTGCCATCGGGCCTCAAGGGGGCGCCGGCATAAAAGCGGATACCGGGCGCGTCCGTTACCAGTGGGTTATCCGAGAACCGTGGATCGGCTCTGGCATCGCCCACCACCATCAGCTCCTGGTCACGGATTGTGTAGGTGCAGAAGGAAATGCCGCGGTTGGTCTCGCAGACATCGAGACCAACCGACGATTTGAACCATTGCCGCGTTTCGGCGACGAGGGACAGTCCGACCATTGGCACTTCAAAAATGTCCGCAGCCAGTCGGGTCAGCTGATCGAACTCCGGCTCCGGGGCGGTATCGAGCAGGCTGAGCGCCTCGAGGGCGGCGAGTCGGGAGAGTTCGTCTTCTGAAACGGGGGTTTCCGGCATCGGGTTGGTCGCCTTTGAATGAGCTGCTTCCGAGGGAGGGGCGTCAGCCCGAATCGCATCTTACTTCCAACCGACCCTGGAATGTGGCTTGGGGAGTTTGGTGCTGCGCCTTGCTACACTTGTACCATTGCAGCTGTCGCTGTGGCGGCTACCCGTCATCTGCCCTGGGCACCGGGAGGATGTGCCGGGATAGCGAAAGTCGAACTTGTCGATTGACAACAAGGAGTTGCCCAAAATGCTGTCGGTTTCTTTCCCGGACATGAGCTGGGTCGGCCTCGGACAGGGCGTGTCGCCCACCTCGATCGTACTCGACGCCGACATGCTCGACGCCGCCCTGGGCCTGACGCCGGCCGACAATGTGGGCGGCTGCGAGGACACCTGCAACTGGCTTGGCGACTACCATGGCGCGGTGTTGCGCAGCCTGTTCGAACTGACCCGATTGCAGCGCGCGCTGTTTGAGACCATGCGACTGCCGGCGGACCGGACCGGGCTCTGGTTGCATCCGTTGGTCCAGCTCACAGAGCAACTTGTTGCCAAGGGGGTGGGGCCCGACCCGGTGGCGGCCGACAACCTGCGAATCGAGCAGGCCTATGCCGAAGGGATCAAGCGTCTGGTCGAGGGATTGACTCACCCGTCGCAGGGGCCGGCCGCCGACGGCGCGTCGCAGCCGGCGAGCCGGACCTTCGACCGCGAACGGTGCCGCTGGGCGTGCCGGCAACCGCAGGGGCAACTCTGGCTGCTGGGGCAACTGGCGGCGCTGCAGGCCCTGGAGTGGCAGTATCACAGCATCGGTCTGACCCGGCTGATGGCCTACAAGCGCCTGCTGCGCTCGCTGATTCAGGTGATCGCCGGGGAGCCGATCAGTGACGTCGCGCGCCAGCCGTACCGCAAACCGGCCCCCGATGGCAGCCTGCGCGAAAGCGACGAGGCGTATCTGGCCACCTGCGAGGTGCGCCTGCTGACTCTGCTCGAACAGGATGCCTTCGATATCCGCCGCTATGCCCTGGAGTCGCCCGCCGCGCGTATCGGCCATTGTCCGTGGGAGGTGGTCCCGGGTTCTGCGCTGTTCGCGACCCGCCTGCGGCATTATCTGCGCCCGGCCGGGGTCAAGCCGAATGGCAAGACGCTGTATCTGGCCAGCCCGATGATCAACCGCTGCGAGATCTTCGATCTGGCCGAGGGCAAGTCGGTGGTTGAAGGTATGCTCGCGCTCGGCTATGACCTTTACCTAGTGGACTACGGCGACCCGGGCCCCGACCAGGCCGGGCTGGGGCTGGAGTTCTTCGGCAAGGTGGTGCATGACCGCTATCTCGACCTGATCCGTCAGCGTCACCCCGGGCAACCGATCGAGGTCATGGGCTACTGCATGGGGGGCACCTTGTTCCTGCCCTATCTGGCACGCAGAGCCGAGGAGTTCGCGCTGCGGGGCGAGCCGCTGGATGTTCATCAGGTCGCGCTGATGACCGCGCCGGTCAAGTTCGATGACGAAGACAGCGGTCACAAGCCGATGCGCGACGTGGTCCGTGCGCACTACGACACGGAGTTGATGCAGGTTTTCTATGGCGGTTGTAATGTGCCACCGCAGACCATCGAGGCCGGCATGCACGCGATCCAGCCGGGGGTCGCCTACACCGTCGCCGAAGGCTTCTTCTCGCGCGCGGCCTTTCCCGGTGCGGTCACCGATGCGGCACCGTTTCTGCACTGGCTACACTCGGGCACCCGCTTTCCCGCCAAGGCTCACCGCGAGTGGATCGGTCGCGTCTTCATGGGCAACGAAATCTGGAAAGGTGAGTACTGCCTGCCCTCGAGCGTTCCGGAACTCGATGGCAAGCCGGTGAATATGGACATGCTCAACCGCGCAGATGTGGCGATCTTCGATTATCGCGGCCTGCGCGACCCGATCGCCCCCGTCGGCTCCTGCCTCGCCAGCGAGCGCTGGGGGCGTATCGAGAAAAACCAGCAACTCACCAAAGGTGGGCTGAACCGTACCATTGAGAAAAACGTCGGTCACATCTTCGTCGTGAGCAAGATCCTGCTCGCAGAGTATCTGAGCACTGTGGCGGACTTCCTCGCCGACGAACCACCACGACCACGCACGCGTCGTCGCGGAAGCAGGCGTGCCAACGACGAGGCGTAATAGGTGTGCCACCTGGCGGTCACACCATCGGCGTGGTGGCTCCCGTCGCGCGTGCGCGCTGGACCGTGCGCGGTACACGGTGGGCGGGTAGACGTTTGCGCGGCTGACCCACTTCGGAACCGCACCGGCTTTGCGGTTACCTAGCCTTCAGACCTGCCCGACCACTCTTCACGGACACCGCAATGAATACCGATTCCTCTTCCCCCGTGGACCTTGCCCTTGCCGAGTGGCCGGCCTTGCTGGCCGAAGCGGGCAGGGTGCTTGGCATCGACCTGAGTCCAGACGAAAGCGGTTATCTGGCGGTGATCGTCGATGCGCAGTGCACATTGCAGCTGCAATGCACCGAGGACGGTCGTCAGGCGAGCCTGTTCTGCGTCATCGCGGAGCTGGACGATGCCGCGCTGGCGCGCATCGCGCCTCGACTGCTTGCCGCGAACTACTTCTGGCAAGCCACCGGCGGTGCCACGCTGGGTCATGACCCCGCCAGCGGTCGTCTGGTGCTGGCGCGGGCGCTGACCATCGAACCCTTTCTGGCACAGGGAAGTGCCCAGGCGGCGCATCGCTTCGTTGCCGAATTGCAGGCCTTCGCCGACCGCGCCGTGGCGTGGCAGAGCCAGTTGCCCGAGTGGCTCGAGATTGCCTCCCCGGCAGACGAAGACCTTGCTCATGCAGCGGCCCCCCGGATGCTCTTCGATCGCGCCTGAGCGCCGCTCCATTCCTGAACCCGATCGCATCAAGGCTCCTCATGTCCTCTGACCTGCGCCAGCTTGCCCTGGGCCCTGCCAACCGGAACATCGTCTTCGAGCAACAACAGGATGGCAGCACCACGGCCCGTACCGAACGCTCCCGCTTTGACGGCGGACGCCTTTTCCGTTCGACGGAGACGAGCAACCAGAACAAGGCCCAGTTCCAGACCTTGCTGGGGGAACTGGCAAAGGATCCCAGGATCGGCAGCTCTTCGGGTGCGCTGCAATCGGCTTTCGCCGCCATCGAAAAACAGGCGGGCAGCGGCGGGCCGCTCACCACCCGGCTGCTGAGCCGCGCCTTGCAGGCCGGAGACGACTATCTCGCGCAGGCCGCCCGACTCAAGGAGCAGGCGAGTCAGCAGATGTTCGGTTACGGCGCTGGACAGCTCGCTGATCCGGCGCGTTTCGATCGTCTGGCCGAGCAAGCGTCCGAGGGGCGTCTGCAGGGATTTGGCGAGTTGCCCACGGGGTTGCGCGAAGCCATGCGCGTCACCGTGCTGGATGCGTTGCGCGAGCAGATCGCTCAGAACGGCGTGACGCTCGACGAGATCCACCCCAGGACCATGCACCGCATGCTCGAACAGGCGATGACGCAAAGCCTGCCCGCACTCGAGAAGATGGTCGCCGGCCACCATGACCATCCGTGGCAGGATGCACCACGCCTCATCGCGAATCTGTCGCAACCGCTGGCTGCGACCGTCGACAGCGTGCATACCTTTGCGCAGATGCGCATGAATGCGCGCCTGTGCGCCTCGTCCGGTCAGACCGAATATGCGATGGCGCGCTACGACCAGATCGCCAGCGCCGAGATCGGCGCGATGGACAACAAGGCCTTGCTGGGCCTGATGCGCAGCCTGCAGTCGACCGACGCCATCGCCTTTCGTCTGGCGCTGGCCGAGGCCGCGGCTCACCCCGGTAATCTGCGCGCCCAGGATCTGCTCGAAGCCCTCAACGCCTTCGAAGGGCACGTGCTCGACGCCTTCATCACCCGGATTGGCGAGGGCAACCCGCCCGACGACACCTCGACCCGAGACCTTACCCCGGGGCAACTCACCGCCCTGGGCAGCCAGGTCGGCAAGGACTTCAAGAACAGTCTGCAACAGCAACCGGACAACTTTCTGGCCGGGGTTCGTGGCGCACCGCGCCAGCTTGTGGACTCCGGAGGGGCTCGTCATGTGCAGGGTAGCGGCATCGATCCCATCGCGCTGAAGAAGGTCGTGCAGTCGGCGCCGCTGACCATCAACTTTGCCCCGGACCTGTTCGATCGCGCGATTCCCCGCTCGAATGGCAGCACGCCTTTTACCTTCGTACGCGAGGACGGAAGCGTCAACACCGAAGCGCTGCGGATGAAGAACATCTTCGAGCTGCCCTCCGGGGTCAAGGGCGAGGACTACCTCGCCCGGCGCGATGTCGTGGAGCGCCACCAGTATCCCGAGATGGCCAGCCGCGAAGACCGGCTCGGTTTCCGCGCCCAGGATCGCCCTCTCTACACCGGGGCCAACGTGGGGGGGCAACAACTGGGCTCGGCGGGCAGCTACGGCAACTGTTTCTTCGTTCTCAAGGATGAGCTCAAGCAACGCGCCCTGTATGCCCCCACCGATACCTTTTTCTCCCACCAGTGGAGCATCACCACCGAATCCGCCAGCGCCTTCAAGGACGCGGTCGTGAGTGCGCTGGCCGATCAGGATTCGGGTCTGTCGGAGGCGCTGCGCGACGCCGTGAATCAAAGACCGGCCCTGCTGGTCGATCTTGCGAACAAGCTCGACGCGGCCATTCGCGCAGGCGTGCAGGGGGCCGGTCGCGGCGACCATACCATCGAGAAATGGTGCGCCGCCAACCTGAGCGCGCTCGAGGCCAGCGGGCAGAAATACAGCCTGCCGCTCGAAGACCAGGGCTTCTTGCAGGCGCTGGCGATGAAGGCGTTCATGCATCCGGACGTGCAGGGCAGCACGCTCGAGCACGTGGACCGCCTGTTCAGTCACCTCAACGCGGATCAGCTCACCGCCATGGGCCAGAGGGTAGAGAACCCGCTCGCCATCAACACCGGTCTGCAGGACTACATCGAAGCCCAGGTGTTCGGCGGCATCGATCTCAACCGCGATGTTCAGGAACTGCACGTGGTGCTGTTTTCCTCGGAGCGCTGGATGAGTTCTCAGGAAAAAGAGAACCTCGAGAACATGCGCAAGGTCGCCGCAGACATCGGCGCCAAACTGGTGATCACGGTTGCCGAGAACGGTGTCGACGCGTTGCCCAAGACCCTGGACCCGAGCTCAGAGGAGGGCCGGAAGCGTTTGCAGGCACTGCGGCGCGAGCAGGAAGTCCCCGTGACCCGGATCGATGGCCGCTTTCCCGCCACCGACACGGTGCGTGACAACCCGGCGGTGAAGGCTACCCGCGAGGGGGGGCTGAGCGCCTTCAAGACCGGTCAGCTCGGCTCCATGCTCGAGATCTACCGTGGCCACGAACAAAGCTTCGATCCCGAGGGCCTGCACGGTCGCCAGCACATCGGTCGCGTGCTGATCTACGCCAACATCCTCGCCAATTTTTTCACCGAGGCTGGGGTCGAAGTGGATCGCCATGCCTTGTACACGACCTGCGCCATGCACGACTCCGGGCGCGAAGGCAATGGCGTGGACCGCTGGGAAGAAGAGAGCTCGGACAAAGCCCTCGAGTTGCTGCGCGAGCAAGGCATCACAGATCAGAACTACCTCGAACTGGCCAAGGGCTGCATCAAGGCGGATGCCACGGATCGGCACTCGCTCGAGGCGTTGATCCTCAAGTCCGCCGATTCTCTGGACATCATCCGCGAGAAGGGGACGGCCGGATTCGACCCGAAGTACCTCATGTTCATGCGTGGCGACCTGGAGCTTGGTCCCGGCCTGCGCATCGAGCAGGACGTGGTATTGCGCGACGCGCTCATCCAGGAAGTCGCCCGCTTCATCGATGCCACCAACTTCCACCCTCCGAGCGAAGCCGCCTGGATGCAGGCACGGGCAGAGCTCGACAGGCTGAGTATCGAGCTCGGAAAACTGGGTGGTCAACTGACCCCGGAGGCGCGCGAACTGTTCGATCGGCAGGAACAGAAGATGCTCGAGGTCCGGGCGCTCGGGAGCAAGGTGCAGGATGAGTACCGCGAGCACAGCCTGACGACCGACAGCATCGCTCAGTTCGAAGTCATGGAGCGGGAACTGCTGAATCACCCCGAAAAATACCCGCTGATGTGCAAGTATTACGATCCCGCTCACTGAAACCGGAACCGGCGCCGCGCAATGAATTTCAGAAACCAACCCTCACCCGAACGTCGTGGCGTCCTGCTCAGGTTGTTGCTGGCAAGCATGCTCATTCTCGCGCTTGCCCAGGGGCTCAATGGCGTCCTCACCTGGTCGGCGCTGCGCAGCACCACGCTGCAGATGCTGGTGAGCGCGATCAACGTCGTCGGCCATGACCGCGTCTTTCACATCGAGAACGCGATGCGCTTGGGCAAGCCGATCACCCAGATGCATGGTCTTGCCGAGATGCTCGACGGCCTGCAGCGCGATCTGCCCTTCGTCACCGCGATTGCGGTCAGCCTGCCGGATGGTCAGCTGGTCGATGTACGCGCCCGCGCGGCACTGCCCGAGGCCCTGGGCGAGACCGTGACGCAGTCCCTCCAGGAGGCGACGCGTGGCCAGGGTGCTGCCGATGCCTTGTCGGGCGCCGCCGCCGCTTCATCGTCCGCAACCAGGATCACGCGCGTGGGCGACGACCATTTTCTGGTGATGGCGGTGCGTGGACGGGGCGGACTGCTGGAAGGGGGGCTGGTCTTCGTTCTGCCGGAAGGGGCGCTCGATGCCGCCATGGCCGATGCGGAACGGGGCAATCTGACCGCGCTCGCGGGCAGTCTCGTGGTGGGCGCGCTGATCCTGCTGGTGGCGACCCTGGTGCTGCTGCGGCTGCGGGAGGACGCGTATCGGCGCTGGCTGTACTTCGCACCCATTCTCGCCCTGCTGATCGCTCAGGGTTTGTACTCATGGCACAACATTTCGACGTTTCGTGAAGGATATCTGGACGGCGCACGGGCCAACGCACAGCGCGCGACCGACCGGCTGGGGGAGGAGTTCGACCGACTCTTCTCCAGGGGGGTGCGGATCGACGCGCTCACCGGCCTGGATTCTCCGTTTCAAAGGATTCTCGACGACATCCCCGAGCTGGCCAGCGTTGCCTTGATCGACTCCGCGGGTGAGATGCTGTTCTCCCATCCGCCGGAGCTTGCGTCGGGGCGAGGCGATTCGGCCCTGTACCGTGTCGAGACCCCCTTGCACGCGACGGCTCCTTCCGGGCAGCGAGCGCCGGTGGGGGCCCTGCGTGCGACGCTGTCTGCCGAGCAGCTGGCCAACGGGGTCCGGCAACGGCTGCTGGATGCGGGTACGGTGGTGGTGACGTCGGCGATTTTCGTCGTCGAGTTGCTGATCATGCTGGCCGCGTTGATGCTGGTCGACAAACGCGGCTCCAGGTCGCGGTCGTCGGCGGCGGACGACGCAGCCGCAATCCCGGCCGTGAAGCAAGGCGCGGGTTCCGATTCCGCTGGAAAAGGTGAAGGGCGGGGCGGCGCGCGGCCTCTGCTCGCACGCCCCGCGGCCTTTGGGTTGCTGTTTGCCTGGGCCCTGCCGCTGTCCTTCGTACCGCTGCACATGGAAAGGCTGTACTTGCCCATCGCGGGTATTCCCAATGATCTTGCCCTGGCCGCGCCGATCTCGGCGGAAATGCTGTTCGCGCTGTTCGCGACCCTGTTCGCCGGGCGTCTCGCGGATCGCCATGGTTGGCAATGGCCATTTCTCGGTGGCACGTTGATCTGCGCGGTGGGAGCGCTGGCATCGGCCTGGGCGCCGGATGCGGGCAGTTTCGTTGCCGCCCGGGCCTTGGTCGGGCTGGGCTATGGCCTCGCGTGGATGGGCATACAGGCGCATGTCTTCGCCGCGAGCTCGACCAGCAACCAGACCCATGCCATCGCCAGCCTGGTCGCGGGGATCTTTGCCGGCCATATCTGCGGCAGTGCCACCGGCGGCATGCTGGCCGAACAGTTCGGCCATTCCAGCGTGTTTCTGGTCGCGGCGCTGGCGGGGCTGGTGCCGTTGATCTTCGCGCTGGTGTTCATGCGCGAGGACTTCGCCCATCCGCAAGCCACGGTTGGACGTGACGCATCGGACGGTTCGGGGGAGCGAAGCACGGTCACCGATCTGCTTACCAACCGGAACTTCGCGGCCTTGCTCGCGCTGTGCGTGATTCCGGTTTCGGTGGTGCAGATCGGGATGCTGTACTTTGCGTTGCCGGTCCATCTCGGGGCGCAGGGTTTCGCCCCGTCCGATGTTGGCCGCGTGCTGATGGTGTACGGAATCTCGGTGATCTATCTCGGTCCGCTGCTGGGGCGCTGGATGGGGCGCTTTACCCTGCGCAAACCGTTCATCGTACTCGCCGGTCTGGTGGCCGGCGTGGGCATGGTGGGGTTGTACTTTGACGCAGGCATCGTGGCGATGGTGATCGTCGTCCTGCTGCTTGGCATCTCGAACAGCTTCGGCGGTCCGGCGCAAGTGAGCTTTTCGCTGCAGTTGCCGGTCGTGCAGCAGGTCGGGAAAAGCCGTGCGATGTCGATACAGCGTACCGCCGACAAACTTGGACAAACGCTCGGGCCACTGGTGGTCGGAACCCTGTTCACCGTGTTTGGCAGTCAGAATGGGCTCGCCGTAACCGGATTGCTGTACTTGCTGTGCACGGCCGTTTTCGTGATCGTGGCAAGTGAGCGTGCCGCGCGCACGCCCGAAACGATTCGGGCGGCTTCATCGTAAAACTGACTCCGGTTTGAAACCCCGCCCTTCAGCGCGCTGGGGGTGCTTCCGGCGGCGGGGTGATCTCGGCAAAGATTTCATCGCTGGCCATCAGGATATCCACCTCGGGGGCGTAGCCAATGCGCTGCGCCGTTTCCAGGTTGATGGCGATCTTCGACGGTGCCTGCCAGGCCTGGGGCAGGGCCCGCGGCAGCGCGCCGTTGAAGATCCGGGCAATGGTTTCGGCGTGGAAGCGGCCGACATAGATGTAGTTCAGTTGCGCGATGCTCATCAACGCGCCCTGGCGTACTTCCTCTTCTCCCAGCATTGAAAAACTGGGGCGCCCCGCGGCCAGCAGGGACTGGATGATTCTCGGCAGACTCCAGGGCGTGACCCCACGGTGTACGGTGATATACACCGCATCGGCCTGCGTGGCGATTTCGGCGTAGCAGGCAACGGCCCCTTCGACCGCCGTTTCTGGCGCAACGCCGTTGAATGGCGCATTGCAGGTTACGATCTCGAAGTCACGTTCGGCGGCAATCGCCTCGATCTCGGTGACGGCCGCGAAACTGCGGCCCTCCTCGCTGTCCTCGAACACCAGGCCGAGACGCTGAAACCCGAAGATGTCGTGAAACAGCTCGACCTGCCGGCCATAGCGTCCGGGTTCGGTCTTGGCGTGCAGGTGATCGCGCCCGGAGTCATCGGCGGCAAGCACGATACGGCTGGCCACTGGATCGCTTGTCGATCCCACCACCACCGGAGTTCGAATCGCAGCGCTGGAGAGATCCTGACCCGCCCAGGTGCCCATCGCGATCACCAGGTCGATGTCCTCTTGTTCGTTGAGTCGCGTGACCAGCTCGTTCACCACCACCGGGCGCCGTACCGGATCAAAGTCCCCCGCCGCGTACCAGGCGTCTGCTGGAAACTCGAGAAAGTCGCTGCGTACGTTCTCCGAAAACCACCTCCAGAAGCCGCCTGGCTCGGGGTTGTTCTCCGGGGGCAGGGCAAGCTCCTCGATCCAGCCCAGCGCCATCAGACCACGCAAGGTGGCTTTCAGGATGACTTCGTAGTCGCGGTACTGCCCCCCCTCGTAGTAGCCGACTCGCCACTTGCTGCCGTCCGGCTTCAGCACGGGTGTTACCGGCAGTACGGCCGCCACCGCGCGGTCGGAGACCTTGCCGTCCAGCGGGCTGATCGCGGTCCCGTCCCGGTCGGCCGTGCTTGCGCCGAGCGGTGTCGACAGCAAGATCGACCCCAGTAAAAGGCACAGCGCCCCCAGCCCCTTCATCGTAGTCATCCGTGCTCCTGTTGTTTTCATCGTAATTGCCCGGGTCCGGGCTTGTCCGGAGCACGATGTTAACGCGTAGTGTGTCCTGAGTGGGGGCGCATGTGCGGGAAATACGATTAGGACGCAACCGGGAACATCCTTTCCGCGAGTGAGAGGTTCATGTGTCTTGTCAGATGTAAAAATTGTCCTGGACAATTAATTGACTTCTATCTTTCAGAATCCTAGTATGGAGTTGGTACTCTATTTTGTCGTGGACAAAATTATGATCCTCTTCAGGAGAGTGTGGTTTCCGGCACGGCCGTGGCGCTTCCGCGCGGCGTGTGCAGGGGCCCTGTTGCTGTGCAGCGCGGTCACCGCCTTCGGTTTGCCCGCCGGCCTTGGTCTGGATGGACAGGGGTTGCGTGAAGTTGGGCGTGGCGAACTGCGCTGGCTGGGTTTCAAACTGTACGACGCCACGTTGTGGGCGGGCCAGCCGGGCGAGGCGGCGGTGGAGGATATCCATGCGCTGTCGATTCGCTACGCCCGGGCGGTGAGCGCCGAACGCCTGGTTTCGGTCAGCCTGGATGAAATGCGTCGGCTTGGGGCTGCCGACGAGGCTACGCTTGCCAGTTGGGAGAAGTCGCTCGCCGAGGCGCTGCCTTCAGTGGCGGCGGGCGATACACTGACCGGCATTCACCAACCGGGCCAGGGCGCGCGGTTCTGGCACGATGAGCGCTTCGTCGGGGAGATCGACGATCCTGCGCTGGCGCGTGCCTTTTTCTCGATCTGGCTCGATCCACGTACCCGGGAACCCGGGCTGCGCGCGCGACTGCTCGGTCTCGATCCGGCGCAGCAATGATGCCCCAATCCCCGGACGGCGTGGTGGAGGGCGCGGTGACCATCGGTGACGGCGCCGACGCCGGTGCTGCGACAGGCCAGTCGGTGTCGCAGGAGCAGGGCACCTCTCGCTCCGCAGACGACGATTCGGTGCCCGCGGCAGATCTTCTGGCCTATGGTGCATTGGGCTTGCCGCTCGCGTTCGCGGCCTTGCCCTTGTATGTGCACGTGCCGCGTCTGTACGCGGAAGGGTTGGGGCTGTCGCTGGCGGTGGTGGGCGGCATTTTGCTGGCGGCACGCATCTTCGACGCCGTGACCGATCCTCTGATCGGCTGGGCGAACGATCGATTGCCGTGCCGCCGACTGTGGATTGGCGTGGCGTTGCCGGTGCTGGCACTCGGCATGGCGGCCTTGTTGATACCGCCCCAGGGTGCGGGCGCCGCCTGGCTGTTTGGCTCACTGGTGGTGGTATCGCTGGCGTACTCGGTTGCAATGATCGCCTATGGCGCCTGGGGCGCGGAGGCTGCGACCACGGCCGGGTCGCGTACCCGCTTCGTCGCCAGCCGGGAAGGCTTCGCGCTGGCCGGAGTGATTCTGGCGGCGGCCTTGCCGGGTCTGCTCGGCACGGCGGGCGGTGAAGCACATGCGCTGTCGCGCATGGTCTGGGTGTTTCTGCCCTTGTTGCTTGGCTGCGGACTGTGGACCCTGGCGCGTGCGCCGGTCGCACGGCAACCAGGGCGACCCGTGAGCCGGCCGTGGTCGGGCTTGCGCGCGGCGCTGCGGGATGTCGCTTTCTCGCGCCTCCTGGCGGTGTTCGCGGTCAATGGTATCGCTGCGGCGATCCCGTCGGCGACGGTGCTGTTCTTCGTCGCCGACGTGCTCGACGCATCCCACCTCGCGGGCGGTTTTCTGGTGCTCTATTTCGCTGCCGCCGGTGCAGGGCTTCCGCTATGGGTGAGGCTGTCGCGATGGATCGGAAAGTTGCGCGCCTGGCTGACCGGCATGGTACTGGCGGTGCTGGTGTTCGCCTGGGCGGGCACCTTGGGCAGTGGTGACGTGTTGGCCTATGCCGTGATCTGCGTGCTGTCCGGAATCGCGCTGGGTGCGGACCTGAGCCTGCCGCCGTCGCTGGTGGCCGATCTGATTGCCCGCTCTGGTCGGCACGGAGCGGGTACGCCCGGGCAGGCGCTGCATGCAGGGGCGTGCTTTGGCTGGTGGAGCTTTGTGACCAAGGCCAATCTTGCGCTCGCAGCGGGGGTGAGTTTGCCGTTGCTGGCGGTGCTGGGCTACGCGCCGGGTGCGGTCGATGCCGGTTCGGGCGCGGTGCTCGCGGCGGTGTATGGCTTCGTGCCGGTGGGATTCAAGCTGGTGGCCGTGATGCTGCTCTGGCGCTGGCGTGGCGCGATCGAGCCGCGTGGCGGCTCGGCGTTTTCTTGAGTGCCCCCAGAAAACGGCGAATGCCGTTTCCGCTCCCCGAGGGGGCAAGAAAACTTGAGGCGGCTCGGCGTTTTCTTGAGAAGGTGGCAATGAGGGTGGCAGAAGCGACGAACAAGGGGTGTGGAGATGAAGAAACGGTTGTGGGAACGGATCTGGAATCGGGTTGGCAGGCCAGCGTGGCTGGTGGGTGTGTTGCTGATCGGTTTGTGGGGGTGTACTACGGTGAAGGTCGATGATTATCGCGGGGAGCAACCACGGCTCGAGTTGCGTGAGTATTTCGATGGCACGCTCGACGCATGGGGGGTGTTCCAGAACCGCTCGGGCAAGGTCGTGCGCCGCTTTCACGTGCTGATCGAGGCCAGCTGGGATGGCGACGTGGGAACCCTGGACGAATGGTTCACGTACTCGGATGGCAGCACCCAGCGGCGCGTCTGGACGATTACCCGTCAGGGGCCGGGGCGCTACGTTGGCCGCGCCGACGACGTGATCGGCGAGGCCGGCGGCGAGGCGGCGGGCAACGCGCTGCGTTGGCGCTATGTGCTGGCGTTACCGGTCGATGACAAGGTGTACAACGTCGATTTCGACGACTGGATGTTCCTGATGGACGAGCGGGTCATGCTCAACCGGTCGGTGATGAGCAAGTGGGGTTTCCGCCTCGGCGAGGTTACCCTGACCTTCGTCAAGCGGAGCGGGGAATGAACTCCAGGCCCCGGCTGTTCGCGCCGCTGAACACACCGATTCGCGCCTGGCGTGGCCGGCGGGTATGGATCATTGGCGCGTCGTCGGGAATTGGCGAGGCGCTGGCGCGCAACCTGGCGCGACAGGGGGCACGCCTGGCGCTGTCGGCGCGTGACGTGACCCGGTTGCAGGCCGTGTGCGCCTCGTGCGCCACGCCCGACGCGGGGGCTGTGTTGCCGCTGGCCATGGTCATGGATCTGACCCGCGACGAGGACATCGCGCACGTGCGCGATGCGTTGATCGATCGCTGGGGCGGCATCGACCTCGTGGTCTTCAATGCTGGCACCTACCGCCCGTTGCGTGCCTGGAATCTGCACACCGATTCGATTCGCGAGACGCTGGAGGTCAACCTCTTCGGCTCGATGGCGGGCGTTGCGGCCGTTGTGCCGACGCTGTTGCGCCAAGGGCAGGGCGCGATTGCGCTGGTGGCAAGCGTGGCCGGCTATGGCGGCTTGCCGCAAGCGACGGTGTACGGGCCGTCCAAGGCCGCGCTGATCAACTTTGCCGAGATTCTGTACCTCGACCTCGCGCCTCGCGGGATCGACGTGTTCCTGATCAACCCGGGTTTCGTCGCCACCCCATTGACCGCGCAAAACGAGTTTCGGATGCCCGCGCTGTTGAGCGCGGAACAGGCGGCCGAGGCGATCGTGCGCGGATTCGCCAGGGGCAAGTTCGAGATTCACTTTCCGAAGCGGTTCACCAGCGTCCTGAAGCTGCTCCGCCTGCTGCCTCGGCGCCTGTATTTTGGACTGGTGCGGCACGCGACTGGTGAACCGACCGGTGCGGCGTCGGGTCGTGTCACCCCCGGCCGCTGAAAAGGGTTCGGAGCACGGTTCAGAGCAGCTCGAGCACGCGTTCCGGTGGGCGGCCGACGACGGCCTTGTCGCCGACGATGATGATCGGGCGTTCGATCAGGATCGGATGCGCGGCGAGCGCATCCAGCCATTCGTCGTCACTCAGGGTGCGTCCGCGATACGATTCCTTGTAGACCGCTTCGCCGGTGCGCACGATCTCTTCCGGGCGCATGCCGAGTCGCTGAACGATGCGCGCGAGCTCGTCGCGGCTCGGCGGCGTGCGCAGGTAGTCCACGACTTCGGCGGTAATGCCTTTTTCCTGCAGCAAGGCACAGGCTGCGCGGCTCTTGGAGCAGCGAGGATTGTGATAGATGCGAACCGTCTGGCTCATCGAACACTCCGCGAAAATGTTGAACGGGCACCGCCTCGGGGTGCTCAGCTGGCGCCGATCTTACCGCATCGGGACGGTGCGGGAAAACGTGGGCTAACCATCGCAGGGCGCGCTGGGCGTGTCGAGCACGCGCTGGTAGAACGCGAGATCGAGCCAGCGACCGAACTTGTAGCCGGCTTCGCGGATCGTGCCCGCGTGCTCGAAGCCCAGTGCGCGGTGCAGTGCGATGCTCGCGTGGTTGTCGGCGTCGATGCCGCCGACCATGACGTGTACGCCGCGCTGGCGTGCTCGTTCGACGAGTTCGCGAAGCAGGGCCCGGGCAACGCCCCGGCCACGGTGGTCGGGGTGCACATACACCGAGTGCTCGACGCTGTACTTGAACGCCGGCCATGCGCGAAACGTCGCAAAGCTCGCGAAGCCGGCCAGCGTGCCGTCGTCGCACACCATGCCGATGACTGGAAAGCCTTGTTCATCGCGCACGGAGAACCAGGCCTGCATCGACGACAGCGGACGGGGGTGGTAGTCGTACAAGGCCGTGGTGTGCACGATCGCGTGGTTGAGGATGGCGAGGATGGCCTGGGCATGGGTGTCGTGCCGGCAGTCGAGGATGCGCATCTCGATCAACTGGCCGGGTCGTTCGGCAGCACCGACCATTCGGGTTCCTCGAATTCGCCGATGATCCGGGTGTCGCAAAAGACGGCGTGCCGGGCGAGAATACTGCGCACGGTCTCGCTGCGGTTGTCGTCCTTGGCGTCGCGATGCGCCTTGGACTGCCAGTGCGCGATGGCGAGCAAGGTGTCGGGCTGCCCGATCTTGCGATGCAGATAGGTGCCCAGGGCGCCCGGTGTCTGCTGGATGATCTCGCTCGCCCGGGTCCAGGCTTCGGCATACTCTTCAACCGTGTAGCCGGGTTTGACGGTGACTTCGAAGATGAACTTCATGCTGTGGGCTCCTGATCCGTCGAAGCTTGTCGCCGGTCAAGTTTTTTGCGGGCGTGGGCACGCATAATTGGCGACACGATCGAGTGGCGGCGTCCTTGCACTCGATCGGCCGCAGGCCAGTACTGCAAAGGGCGCCCCTCTGCTCCTGCGGGAAACGGCCCGTGCGGTTTCCGCCCTCGAGGGGCGAGAAGGTTTGAGACCATTCGCCGTCTTCTTGGGAGAAGGTTCGGTGCGACCGCCGGGGTCATTTCGTTGAATGAGGGTCGACATGCGTATTGTCAGGCATTTTGTGCTTCCCGCGGTGCTCGCGGCAAGCCTCTGGGTGAGTGGGCAGGTATTCGCCACGGATGAAGAGGTGGTGATGTACAAGCATCCACAGTGCGGCTGCTGTGGCGCGTGGGCCGACCACCTGCGCGAGAACGGGTTCGTTGTGCGCGAGGTGTCGACGCTGGAGATGGCGCTGGTCAAGAGCGAGGCGGGTGTTCCGTCGGAGCTGGGTTCATGCCACACGGCCACGGTGGGAGGCTATCTGGTCGAGGGGCACGTGCCCGCCGTCGATGTGCGCCGCATGCTGGACGAGCGACCGGAGATCGCTGGCATTGCCGTGCCTGGCATGCCGCTGGGCTCTCCCGGCATGGAGGGACCGTATGAGGCCGAATCGTACGAGGTGATCGGCTTCGACGCCCACGGACCGGCCGGGGTCTTTGCCAGCCACTGAGCGTCCCCGGGAAACGGTCGATGCCGTTTCCGCCCCCTTGGGGACAAGACAATAAGTTTGAGGTGGCTCGGCACTTTCCTGAGCGTGCCTGCCGCCCGGTAGCCCCTCCGAAGCCGGGTGCTTCAGCGCGTTTCCGCCGAAGACAGCGGAGACGGGAAGGGCGGATGTTCGTGCCCTTCGGTGAACAAGGCTTCGATGATGCGGCAGTCCGCGATGCGCCCGCCCCGGCACTGTGAAACCACCGTGCGCAGTTCATCGGCCAGTTGTTGCAGGGCGCCGATCCGTGCCTCGATCCGCTGCAGATGGTGCGAGGCGATGCGGTCGGCAGCGGCGCAGTCCGCGTCGGGGCGGTCCGCCAGCTCGAGCAATTCCTTGATCGCGTGCAACTCCAGCCCCAGTTCGCGTCCGTGGCGAATGAATCCGAGCCGGCGGACCGCCTCCCGTCGGTAACGGCGGTAGCCGTTCGCGCCTCGTTCGGGGGCTGCGAGCAGGCCCAGTTTCTCGTAGTGACGAATCGTCTCCGCCGAGCATCCGCTCAGGCGGGCGACCTCGCCGATTCCCAGCGTCCCAAGCCTCGTCGCCTCGTGCATTGCCGTTGACCTTGTAACGATTACAAGGTCTAGCCTACTCGTATGGACCGGGATGTACAAGGGACGTCCGGCGAACGAACGGATTTCGTTGCCGGGCCGCGTGCGAGCCGGTTGGGTCGAAGGATTTGAACGAGGAAGCGAAACGATGAACGGGTTGCAAGGATGGCTTTCGATCGCGGTGGATGCGGCGCCCTGGCTGCTGCTGGGTCTGATCGCGGCGGGACTGATCAAGGCCTTTGTCGCCGAGCAGGTGATGCGGCGCTGGGTCGGGGGGGAGGGCGTGGCGGCGGTGACGCGCGCGGCGATCATTGGCGCGCCCTTGCCACTGTGCTCTTGCGGGGCGATCCCGACCGCGATGAGCCTGCATCGCGGTGGTGCCGGACGGGGGCCGACGACGGCGTTCCTGGTCGGTACGCCGGGCATCGGGGTCGATTCGCTGGCGATCACGTATGCCTTGCTCGGGCCGTTCATGATGGTGGCGCGCGCGTTCAGCGCGGTCTCGGCCGCGATCGCCACCGGAATGATCGTCGGCTGGACCGGGCGTGGCACGGATCGCGCCGCCGGTGCGAAGCGGCAGGCGAAGGCGGCTGATCGGGCCGCGGCGCATGTCGCGGAGCGATCGGCTGCGACGGTTGCGGAAGGCGAGGAAGGCGAGGGGAGCGGGGAGAACGAAGGGACCGGGGGAAGGCGGGTACACGCCGGTGCCGCGTCGGCCACCGTGCTCGCCTCTGCGTCTGCAACGTCGGCGTGCGGTGGTGGCTGTTGCGGCACCACGACAGCGCATGGCGTCGCGACCGGTGCGGTGGAGGGTCATGCCGCCCTGTCCGGGAGCACACCCGGGCGCGCGGCGTCGCTCGCTCAGACCGACAGTGGCTGGTTCGGGCGTTTGCGCCACGGGATGCGCTATGCGTTCTGCGATTTGCTGTGCGATATCGGCCCCTGGCTGTTGATCGGCTTGCTGATCGCGGGGGCGCTGGTGACCTGGGTGCCGCCCGATTCGCTGGCCCGCCATGGTAGCGGGTGGGGCGCGATGCTGTTGATGGCCCTGGTCGGCATCCCGTTGTACATCTGCGCGACGGCGGCGACTCCGATTGCGGCCGGGATGGTGCTCGCGGGCGTGTCGCCGGGAACGGCGCTGGTGTTCCTGATTGCCGGTCCGGTGACGAGTGCGGCCACGCTGGCCTTGCTGCGCAAGGAAATGGGAAGCGCCGCGCTGATGGCGTATCTGACCGGAATCGTGGGCTGCGCGTTGTTCGCGGGCGTCGTGACCGACGCCCTCGTCGGCACGCTGGGCGTCGATGTGCGGGGTCAGATCGGGGAGGTGCGGGAGCTGGTCCCCGACGTGATCGGGGTCATGGCGCTGGCGGTGCTGCTGGTGGCCGGTTCCCGCCCGTTGCGTGGCTGGCTGGTACGGCAGCTGTCTGCGCGGGGCGGGCGTTCCGGGGCGCTCTGATCAGGCTTGCCACAAGGGCGGTTCGTCCATCAGCGCGATCTGCTCGCGCAGCTCGAGTACCCGGTCCTGCCAGTAGCGTTGGGTGTTGAACCACGAAAACGCCGCCGGGAAGGCGGGGTCGTCCCAGCGGCGCGCGATCCAGGCCGAGTAGTGGATCAGGCGCAGCGTACGCAGCGCTTCGACGAGATGCAGTTCGCGCGTGGAGAACTCGTGGAAATCCTCGTAGCCCGCGAGCACGTCGGCGAGCTGGCGGCTCATGTCGCCGCGTTCACCGGACAGCAGCATCCACAGGTCCTGCACCGCGGGCCCCATCCGGCTGTCGTCGAAATCGACGAAGTGCGGACCAGGGGCGTCGTCCGACAGGCTCCACAGCACGTTGCCGACGTGGCAGTCGCCGTGCAGCCGGATCTGGTCGTAGGTGCCCGCCCGTTCGAAGCAGCGGCGCACGCCGTCGAGAGCCTGTTCGACCACGCTTTGCCACGCTGGCAGCAAGTCATCCGGGATGAAGCCGTGGGTCAGCAGGAAATCCCGCGATTGTTCGCCGAAACCCGCGATATCGAGCGCGGGGCGGTGCTGGTACGGCTGGAGCGCCCCGACTGCGTGGATGCGCCCGAGAAAACGGCCCATCCACTCCAGGGCGTCCGGGTCGCACAGCTCCGGCGCGCGGCCGCCGATGCGCGGAAACACCGCGAAACGCAAGTCCTCGAAGTGGTGCAGCGTGCGCCCTTCGATCGCGAGCGGGGCGATGACCGGAATCTCGCGCCCGGCCAGCTCCTGGGTGAAGGCGTGTTCCTCTTCGATTGCGGCGTCGGTCCAGCGGTCCGCCCGGTAGAACTTCGCGACCCGCATCGGGCCCTCATCGATGCCGAACTGATAAACGCGATTCTCGTAGCTGTTGAGCGCGAGCATGCGCCCATCGGGGGCCAGCCCCACGCTCTCGAGGGCGTCGAGCATGCGTTCGGGGGTCAGGGTGGCGAACGGGGTGGTGGTTGCGGATGCTGTGGGTTCGGGGAGCGTTGGGGTGGGATCGGATGGGTCGTGCATTCTGCCGCCTTCCTGTCGTTCGTTTAAATCAGCAGGATACACCGGGGCGGGGGAACGCGTGGGGACGCGTGTCGCGACAAGGGGGAAAGCAGGCCCGCTGTGGTTGGAGCTGCCTCGATCAGGTTCGTCTGGAGCGGTCGTCCGCAGTGGTCGGGCGCTTGTGTGCGCGTCCGGTGGCACCGCCGCCCGGGGGCTTTCCGCTTCGGCGCGAGCTTCTGGAGATGTCGCTGCGTGACAGGGCATCCTTCAGGTTGTCGTCGATGCGGATGTTGGCGTAGGCCGCGAAACCGGCCGGAAGGCCGATGACGGCGTAGGCCACCGGCAGATGCGCCGCTCCCCACGGCTCGAAGCGGTGCAGCACGTCGATGACGTTGGCCTTCTTGTCGAGAAAGACGATGTCGATGGGCTTGTTCAGCCCCCAGGTGCGGATGCGCTTGCAGTGCAGAATCAGCACGCCCTGGTTGGCACGGAGCTTGGAGATGGTCATTGGCGCCAGCAAGCGCTCGAAAAACCCACGCATGACCTTGAGTCGCAGAATACCGTTGGACAGCTGGATGGTGATGACCTCGTCTCCCGATTTCCGGCGGCTACGGGGACTGCTACCGGTCTTTGGACGTGTTCCCGGCACCCGGGGTTTTGCGTTGGAAAAGCCTTGGAGTTGATTATGCACAGGACCGCTCGCACGCTTTTTCGATGACATCGGAGAATGCTATCAAAATATGTCAACTTTTGACAAATAGCAGTGTAAGCATTTGTCAGTGGCGGTTCTGGTGTCACGCGCCCCTGAGGCCTGTCCTGCATGCCGGGGGGCCCCGGGAACGCGCGTAGCAACCCCGGCCGGAGCGGTGAGGAGCTTCGGCCGCGGCGCGTCAATTGTTGCGAAGAGGGACGTGCTCGCGTATGCGGTGGGTCATCGCTCCCGGGCAAGCACGCCGATCGGGGGGGCCCAGCTTTCACCGGGTGGTTTCTTGCGGGTAACCAGAGTGAGCTGTGCCGGAGCGAAGATGTTGGCATTGTGGGTGACCGGAGTGGTGATCAGGTATTGCGCCCGGGTCGCGCGCAAGAAGGTCCCGACACGATCGATGTTGGCCACGTCGAGATGGGCGAAAGGTTCGTCGATGAACACGAATCCGCCGGGCCGGGCTTCGTCCATCAGCAAACCGATGAGCAGGATCAGCGACTTCATGACCTGCTGGCCTCCGGAGGCTTCGCCGTCGTTGAGGCCGACCGCGCCCTTGCGGTCGAAGTCGAAACGCACTTCGAGGCCGGCCTGGCTCAGCGCGGTATCGTCCTGACCCAGTGCGGGGGGCAGGCAGTCGACACCGACCCCGGCCAGTTCGCCGAGGGCCGCGAGGTTGCGACCGTACTGGCGTACCGTTGCGCGCAACTTGGCGACGTAGGCGTTGCGTGCTTCTTCGGTCAGTCGGCGGGCGGTGGCGCAATAGCCCTGGCGGTCACGATAGTCGCGCTCGCGCTTGGCGACATCCGCTCTGAGGCGCTCGGCCAGGGCAAGAACCGATTCGTCCTTGACCCAGTCGCCCTCGGCCAGCCGGGTGCGCAAACGATCGCGCTCGCGCCGGGCTCCGGCGGCATTGTCGTAACGTTCGGCGAGCAGCGCGATGTCGGCCGGATCACGCCAGTGCGCAGGCATGCCGCGGCGCAACTGGCGCAGGCGAAGAATGCGTTGTGCCTGAGTGTGACGCCGTGGACCGGTGTCGCGTTCGAGCTCGCGCAGGCGCGCGTCGTGGGCGGCGAGCTCACGTCGACGGCGGTCGATCTCGATGTCGATCCCCGAGAGCGTGCCGGCCACGGCGTCGAGCGCACGCTTGGCTTCGTCGCGTTCGCTCAGGGCGGTGGTGAGCGCGCTGCGCGCGGTGGGCAGCGCCTGTTCGGCCTCGACATAGGCTTGCGCCCGCGCGGCCAGCAACTGCGCCGATTGCAGGCCGAGCAGACGCTGGCGTAGCGCGGTGAGACGGTCGCTGGCCTCGGTCACCCGGGGCCGCAGTTGCTGCAGTTCATGATCGAGCGTGCGGATGTCGGCCTCGAGCTGTTCGATGCGCGTCTGCCGTGCCAGCTCGCCAAAGTGGAACTCGTGCGGACGGCCCAGGTGGCGCGCGCCACGGCGTTCGCGATGATAGGCGTCCCGGGTGATCCATTCGATGTCGCGCGGCAGGTCGCGCGCGGCCTCGACGCTGTCGACACGACGGATGCGGTTGAGCAGGTCGGTCAGCCAGCGGGGCACGGGCGCGGAGAACCGCACCACCTCGGCCAGACTCTGCGCACGCGCATGGGGTGCGGGCTCGCGTTCGGGGACGAGAAAATGCCGAAAGCGTTCGCGCTCGCCGAGCGCCCATGCGGCGTGTCGGTCGGATTCGCGCTCCAGCAGGAGTACATGCCGATAGGGGCGAAGCACGGCCTCGAGCGCGCTCTGCCACAGCGGGTCGGTGACTTCGACGACCTCCGCGAGCCCGGCGTGGGCAATCCCGTTGTCGTCGAGAATGGTGCGAAAGCGCGCGACTTCCGGGTCTCCCGGTGGCCCGGAACGGCTTCTGGCCGCGCGCAGACTCTGGCTACGTTCTTCGAAGCGGGCGACCAGTTCGCGCTCGCGTGCGCGCAGACGGCCCAGCTCGGTCTCGGTGGTTTCGTGCTCCTGCTCCAGCGCCAGCGCATCGGCTCCGTGCTCGGCGGCAAGCTGGGCGCGCAGCGCGTCGCGTTCGCCGACCAGTTTTTCGAGATCGCGCATATGGTCGTGCGCGCTCAGGTGTGCGGCATCGAGCGCGGTCACTGACTCGCGTAAGGCGGCCCGACGGGCCTCAGCAGCGGTTTTCTCGGTCTGGACGTCGTTCAGCCGGCGCGACGCCTCTCGCCGTTCGGTCTGCAGGTGGATGCGTTCGTTGCGTTCGCCGCTCAGACGCTCCCGCTCCGCGGCGACATCGCGGGCCAGTTCGAAGGCTTCGAGGCGGGGGACGATCTCGGTGTCGAGGGCGTGGGCTTCGTCCGCGATCTGCTTCCATTGCAGGTAGTTGTCGGCCTCGAGGCGGCGTGCTTCGGATTGCGCGCGGAGGCGGTCGAGATCCAGCCCGAGGTCATCGAGCTCGCGCTCGGCATTGCGTTGTTCTTCGCGGGCGGCATCGTAGTTGTCGAGCACTTCCTTGTCGCCGAACACATCGAACACCAGCTCGAGCAAGGCCTTGGGCGAGTACTCGCAGAGCTTGTCGGTATCGCCCTGCTCGAGCGCGAGCACTTTGGCGATTGCCGGTGTCAGGCCACCCCAGGCGAGGCGGCTCTGGTAGTCGCGCAGTCCGATCCAGTCGTTGCACTCTTCGAGCGCCTCGATGGGCTGGTCGCCGTCAACGATGGTGTAGTCGCGCGTCCATTCGCCGCCCGCGCGGCGGATGCGGCAGGCGAGGGTGACCTCGTCGGTGAGGCACGGAAAGAACGGGCGCCGTCCGGTGCTGCCCGGCTGGTTGGCGACCACGGCACGAATCCAGGCGAAACTGCGGTCGGCGCGGCGCACGTAACGCCGGAAGTCGCGCTTGCCTGAGCAGCGCAGCGCGAACAGGGTGCGCAAGGCGTCGAGCAGTGTGGTCTTGCCCGATCCGTTGGGACCGACGATGGTGATGATCTGGGCGTCGAGCGGAAGGGAAAAGCGGCGCCAGTAGTCCCAGTGGACCAGTTCGAGTTGCTTGATGTGAAACATGTGGGTGTCAGGTTGCGGCCGACAGCAAGCGCGCGGAGTCGGGCGCGAATGCGGTGTCGGCGGTGGTCGGGGTGAGGCCGTGGTCAGTCATCATCGTCCTCCGTTTCCTCGTCGGGCAGGGTGTCGGCGGCCTCGAAGGCATTGTGCTCGGGTAACGGATGTCCGGCGCGCGAAAGGACGCTCGCCAGCGTGCCGTGGATGATCCGGTCGGCGAGCAGGCGGTAATCGAGTGCGACGTCGAGCAAGGGGCCTTCGTGGATCAGCCCGTTGCGCCGTTCGATGAAGCCGAGGCGGGCGAGCTTGCCCAGCATGAAGTTGCGTACCCGGCTGCGACCGCCGAGCTGGGGGCCGAAGTCGGCGATCAGCGATGCCTCGGACAGGCCGGCGGAGACGGTGTCGCCATGCGCAACCGGTTTCTCTGCGCCGAACATGTCAGTCTGACCATCGTCGACGACTTCGCGGCGGTTGACCTGGCGTTCGCGCTTGGGCAGGACGATGAGTGACCAGATGACCACGAGCAGGGCGACTTCGTCGCGGTTCAGTCCGACGTTGCTGGCGGCGTACTCGCGGCGCGCACCGAACACCGGCTCCATGACATCCGGTGTCAGGGTGGCGGCGACGTGGCTGGCGTAGGGGTTGTCCTGCAACTGCAGTCCGACCGCCGCCAGACGCTGGTCGAGTTCGAGGCGAAAGCCCTCGTCGACCAGCGCGCGACGCACCAGGCGATCGTTTCGGGGTAGCCAGCGGTTGGCGAGAAGCCGCGCGACGAGGGTCTTGAGTTCGTGTTCCATGAGTGATTCGGGGGGCGCGCGTGGGAAAGTTCGGGTGGGGTGGATCAAAAGGCGGTGGCGCCGGCTTACGCGCCGTCGGTCGCCGGGGCAGTGGTCGTGTCGGAGTGCGGGGCCGGCCGAGCCCCACGCGGCCTTACGCAGCCGTCCGACATGCGGGCGATTTCGTCGTGTGCGACGTCGACCAGGGTGTCGTCGAACACGACCTCCAGCGGCAGGCGCATGAAGCCGCCAACCGGACCATCCGCGTCGCCATCGAAACCGCCACTGTCGGCGAGCATCGCGAGCATTGACAGGCGGTACGACGCGTTGGCGAAGCCGCCACCGGTGACGACGTCGGTGAGCGCGGTGGCCGACGACAGCGCGCCGAGACGAGAGGTGAAGTGTTCAAGCAGCGCAAGGTTCTCCCGCTCGGGTGCGATCGCGGCGGAGGCGGGCTCGGCCGCCGGTAGCGTGGTGTCGGTTTCGCGTTGCCGAACTTCTTCGGAAAGCACGACTTCAGCGCGATCGAGCAGTTCATGGCCACCGGCAAGCAAGGGGATGTCGGGCACGACACTGACCGCGTCGGTGGCCAGGCTCGCCAGTACGTGCGGGTTGAGGGTACGCAGCCAGGCCGCCACGTCCGAGGAGGAAATGCCCGATGCGCCCAGCGTGACGCGCTGCGCCTCGATCTTGTTCAGCGCGCGCTGGAAACCGGCGTCGACCCGCGCCAGACGCGATTGCGCGAGTCCGATGCGCTGCGCGATGCGGGCGATGTCGAACGGAACCTCGGGATCGGCGAGCAGGTTGTTGAGGATCTCGGTGCCACGTGCGAGCCAGCGTTCATTGGCTGAAAGCCGGCGTCGGGCGGCGACGATGTTGAACTCCGAGCCTGACGCGATGGCCTCCTCGAAGTGCCACGTGAGGTCGTTGAGCTTGGACAGCAGGTGACCCAGCGCTTCCGGCGTGACGCTGCCGACGGCCTGCAGGCCGGCGAGCTGCGCGGTCAGAAAGCCGAGTTCGGCATCTTCCTGGTCAGAGAAGCGCAGCAGCATCGAGATCGCCGATACGGCGTTACGGCCAATGTCGGACAGGTGATAATGACCATCTTCGCCGAAGCTCAGCAAGGTGTTGTCGCGCAGACGCTTGAGCACGGTCTCGAGCTTGACCGGGTCGATGTAGGTGAAGCGCGCGCGCAGGGCCTCGGGCGAGAAGCGGGGGGCGTCCTGCTCCTGGCCGATCTCGCGCAACACCAGCAGACGCAGCAGCACCTCGGCCTCGGAACCCCGAAACAGGGTGATGAAGGCGTCGAGCAGTGGCCGCGCGGCGAACAGCGGCGCGAGTTCGGGGACGTCGTCGGCGACGACGCCCGGTGCGAGGAACTCGGTGAAGTCCGCCGGTTCATGTATCGCCGGTGTCGCGGTTGCGGGCGCAACCGCGTGCGCGCGCTCAGACACCCTGTTTCAGGCTTGCCGCGATGAAGTCGTCGAGATCGCCATCGAGCACTGCCTGGGTGTTGCCGACCTCGTAACTGGTGCGCAAGTCCTTGATGCGCGACTGGTCGAGCACGTACGAACGGATCTGGTGCCCCCAGCCGATGTCGCTCTTGCTGTCTTCGAGCGCCTGCTGTTCGCTCTGACGCTTGCGCAACTCGAGTTCGTACAGCCGCGCCTTGAGCATGGACATCGCTTCGGCGCGGTTCTTGTGCTGAGAACGGTCGTTCTGGCACTGGACCACGATGCCGGTCGGCTCGTGCGTGATGCGTACTGCCGAGTCGGTCTTGTTGATGTGCTGACCGCCGGCCCCGGATGCGCGGTAGGTGTCCACCCGCAGGTCGGCCGGGTTGATGTCGATCTCGATGGAGTCGTCCACCTCCGGGTACACGAATACCGAGCAAAAGCTGGTGTGGCGACGCGCGTTTGAGTCGAACGGGCTCTTGCGTACCAGGCGGTGGATGCCGGCCTCGGTGCGCAGAAAACCGTATGCGTACTCGCCATTGACCTTGATCGTGGCGCTCTTGATGCCAGCGACTTCACCTTCCGATTCCTCGAGCAGCTCGGTCTCGAAGCCCTTGCGTTCGCAATAGCGCAGATACATGCGCTCGAGCATGCCCGCCCAGTCCTGTGCCTCGGTGCCGCCCGCACCGGACTGGATCTCGATGAAGCAGGGGCTGGGGTCCATCGGGTTGGAGAACATGCGACGGAACTCGAGCTGGTGCACCTTGTTCTCGAGTTCGACGACGTCGGTCTCGACCGCGACCAGGGTGTCCTCGTCGTCCTCGGCTTCGGCGAGGTCGAACAAGTCCTTCAGGTCGCGCGAGAGCTGCTCGATCTCGTCGAGGGTGACGACGACGTTCTCGAGCTGACGCTTTTCCTTGCCGATCTCCTGCGCGCGTTCGGCATCGTTCCAGATTGCCGGATCTTCGAGCGCGAGGTTTACTTCCTGGAGTTTGGAGGCCTTTTCATCGTAGTCAAAGATACCTCCGTAGTTCACGACCGCGCTGGCGCAGGTCGTCGAGTTTTTCGGAGAGGGTGTTGAGGCGTTCGGCTTCCATGGTCGCGTTCTTCGTGAAGTTGCTAAACCTTGGGAGTATACACCCTGTACGCCTTCGTCTGGTCTCTCGAGACCGGGCCAGACTGCGTCCGGTCGTCTTGTTCCTCGGGGCGCGGCGATGACAGCGGTGGTTGCACGGAGGCTCGAGTACGGCCCGCCCGGGGCACCGCCAAGGCCTCAGACCGAGGCGCCGGCCCAAAGCGTGGTGAGGTCGGTGAATGCCCACTTTGCCGGGTCCTCGCGGCTGACGATCCGGTCGTCGCAACCGGGAATGGAGAGGTCGACCTCGGTCGGCTGGATATGGGCGTTGCTGCGTACTGAAAAGAACACCTTGACCCTGGGCGTCAGCAGTGACCGCGCGCTCTGGTCGGTGATGACCCCTAGCCGCCCCGACTTGAGCATCACCAGCGCGCCGATCGGGTAGATTCCGACCGCCTTGACGAAGGCCTGAAAGACTCGCGGGTCGAAGTGACCGTCGGCCCATTCGGCCATGCGGTGCAGGGATTCCGCCGGGTCCCAGCCTTTCTTGTACGGTCGGTTCGAGGTGATCGCGTCATAAACGTCGCAGACCGCTCCCATCTTCGCGAACAGGCTGATGCGCTCGTCCGGGTCGCCCTTGGGGTAGCCAGAGCCGTCCGTCTTTTCATGGTGGTGAAGGCAGACGTCGAGCACCGCGGGGTCGATTCCCGGAGACGCGCTGAGCAGGGCGTGGCCTCGCGCTGGATGCGTCTTGACGATGTTGAATTCTTCCTCGGTCAGCTTGCCGGGCTTATTGAGAATTTCAAGAGGAATCAGCGCCTTGCCGACGTCGTGGAACAGCCCCGCGAAGCCGGCCTGGCGGGTTTGCCGTTCATCGAGACCAAGCTGACGGGCCAGTGCGACCATCAACGCGCAGACGGCAACCGAATGCATGAACGTATATTCGTCCGCATTCTTGATCCGCGCCAGATTGATCAATGCGTTCGGGCTGCGCAGCACCGAGTCGGAGATGTCCTCCACCATCTGACGACCGAGTTCGCAATCGACGGCACGGCCCATGCGGGCTTCACCGAAGATGGATTTCATCGCACTCTTGGCCCGGTTGCAGATCCGTGCTGCGCGCTGAAACTCGGCGTGGGTGGGTATGCGCTCCAGCGATGCCCCGGAAGTGGATGGTTGGGCCAGCAAGGCCTCGACCTGGGCATTGGCCTCGGCGACGGTGATTGCGTGTTCGTCGGCGCCGACGTCCCGCCCCAGCTCGGTGTCGATCCAGACCTCTCGGATGCTGCTCTCATGGATCAGGTGTAGGTCTTCGGCGGAGTCGAGCAGAAAGCTGTTGCGCCAGAACGGATGCTCCATCCAGGAACCGCAAAAGGCCTTGATGTACATGCCGGCGACGAGCTGTTCGGTCTTGATCTTCTTCAGCATCTTGTCGTGTTTGAATGATGGCCCGTTGCAGGGTCGTGTTTCGTGTCGGGGTGTGGCGTCAGTGTATTGAATCCGGGTGGTTTGGATGCGAGACGTAACGCACGGTTCACATAATTTGATGATCGGTGCCGGCGCACGACGGTGCGGCTGTCATAGGACACGAAAGTTTACGCTGCCTCAAAGTGCTCGAGCATGAGTTGCAGACGGGTCACCCCGTTGAACTCGTTCGGTGCGAGTCGGTAGGCGGCCCGAATCCGGGCCGGCGCGGTGTCGGCAAAATTGAACTGTATGGCGTCGAAGCGCGCACCGTTGCGCGACAGCTGCAGCTTCAGGTGGCGGTCCTTGAGCAGGCGCTGGTTATCCACTTCGAAGCAGTCGTCGAAGATGGGCGCCGGAAAGCCCTGGCCCCAGATGCCCTGTTCGATGAGCCGCGCCGAGTCGAGACTCATCCAGCCGGATTCGAGGGCGCCATCGGTTTCGATCGTGCGCGTCAGGTCGGTGGCGTCGACCAGTTCGGCGACCACGGCTTCGAACGCCGCGCTGAAGCGCGCGTGATCGGTTTCGTGAATCGTCAGCCCGGCGGCCATTGCATGACCGCCGAAACGCAGGATCAGGTCGGGGTGCCGCTTGCTCACCAGGTCGAGGGCGTCGCGCAGGTGCAGGTTGGGGATCGAACGGCCGGAGCCCTTGAGCTGGCCTTCGTCGCCGCGTGCGAAGGCGATCACCGGGCGGTGCAGCTTCTCCTTGATCCGACCGGCGACGATGCCGATCACGCCCTGGTGCCAGTCCGGCTCGAACAGGCTCACGGTGGCGGTGTTGCCCGGGTCGAAGTCGGCGAGCCGTGCGAGGGCCTCTTCCTGCATGCCCTGTTCGATGCTGCGCCGCTCCCGGTTGAGCTGGTCGAGCTCCTGCGCGATGTTGAGGGCCCGACCCGGATCGTCGGTGATCAGGCATTCAATGCCAAGACTCATGTCCGAAAGACGTCCCGCGGCGTTCAGGCGGGGACCAAGGCCAAAACCCAGGTCGAAGGTCGAGGCGCGCTCCGGCTCTCGCGCGGCGGCGGCGAACAACGCCCGCACCCCGGCCTGCATGCGGCCTGCGCGCATGCGTGCGAGTCCCTGGGAGACCAGGATGCGGTTGTTGTGATCGAGGCGGACGACGTCCGCCACGGTACCGAGCGCGACCAGGTCGAGCAGATCGGCGAGGTTGGGCTCGGTTCGAGAGGAGAAGGCCCCGCGTGCGCGCATTTCGGCACGTAGCGCAAGCATGGTGTAGAACATCACGCCGACGCCGGCGAGCGCCTTGCTCGGAAAATCGCATCCAGGCTGGTTCGGGTTGACGATGACGTCGGCCTGGGGCAGTTCGTCACCGGGAAGGTGGTGGTCGGTGATGATGGTGGCCATCCCCAGTGCCTGCGCCGCGGCAACCCCATCCACGCTCGCAATCCCATTGTCTACGGTGATCAGGACGTCCGGCTCCATGTGGGCGGCAAGCTCGACGATGGCCGGCGTCAGCCCGTATCCGTACTCGAAGCGATTGGGAACGAGATAGGCGACGTTGGCTCCGAACGCGCGCAGCGCACGTACGCCGACCGCGCAGGCGGTGGCGCCGTCGCAGTCGTAGTCGGCGACGATCAGCAAGCGCGCATCGGCCTCGATTGCGTCGGCAAGCAACTGTGCCGCCTCGGCAGTGCCACGCAGCGCGTCGGGTGGCAACAAGGCCTTCAGCCCGTAGTCGAGTTCGTGCTTGTGGCGGATGCCGCGCGCGGCGTAGATGCGCGCCAGCAGAGGGTGCACGCCCTCGTCGATCAGGGACTGGATGGTGCGGGCCGAAGCCGGACGCGGGGCGATGCGGGTCATGGTGAGGTTCCGAAGAGTGAAGCCAGGGGACGCGGGCGCCGCCAGAACTTCAGGATGTCGAACGGGCCGATCGTGAGCTCGATGCAGGCGCGGTCTCCGGGCGCGATCAGCTTCAGGCCGTGCAACCGTCGGGTGCGCAGTCGAGACAGCAGGGGCGCGAAGCAGTTCGTCTCGAGGTGCGCAAGAGCGTCGCGCCAGCGCGCGAGATCGAGCTGCAGGGCCGGATGCAACAGGTTGTCGACGACGATGACCGAATCGCCGGTGTCAGCGTCATTGGTCAGCGCATCGAGCGCGGTATCGGTGTCCAGATGGTGCATGCCGCTGGCGCGCGCGAGGCCGATGGCCAGTGGGTCGCTGGCATACAGGGTTCGCGCCGGGGCCGCGAGCGGGGGGATTCGGTCCGCCGCGCCCCAGAGCCACAGGCTGTTGATCGTGGGGCGCCCTTCCGCCTCGCGTGCGCGATTTACGGGGTGATTGTGCAGCATGACCTCGATTTCGTTGAGGAGGCGGCGCCACTGGCGCGCGTCCCCGCCTTCCGGTGTGAAATGGGTGACGGGACGTCCGATGACGTCGTCGAGCGCGAAGAAGCGGGTGTCGGTCGGCTGGTCGAGGCGCAGATACCAGCGATCGGGGTGGGGTGCCTCGAAGCGTTCGGGCAGGCGGGGGGCTGTGCCGTCACCCCGGCTGAGGTGGTCGCTCGCCAGTTCGCCGAGCAAAAGGTTGAGCGCGGCGATCAGGTCGCTGGCCTCGTCGGATGTGATCTCCAGTGTCGAAGGACCCGAGAGCAGCATGTGCTCGCGCGCGAAGTGCAGATGCACCGGATCGGCGCATAGCCAGTTCATGACGTCTCCGGTGACCCGTTCATCGCCATCTGCCTCGCCGCGGCGGCGCAGGGCTGCAAGAGGGGCAGACTCGGTCAGGCCGAACATGCCGGCAAGCGCGTCGACCCGGCCGCAACGCGGGCCGCGATGCAGCTGGCCCATGCCCAGCAGCCGCTCGAGACAGGGCAGGGCGAGCCCGTCTGCTGGACTGCCGGCGGTGGGGTTTGGCCAGATCAGACCGGGGAGCAGGAGTCGAATCAGCATAAGGGGATAGTGTACGGGCTGTTGTCTGCGTACCCGGCTACGCTGGCGAACAATGCTCCGCGGTGGCGTGCAGAGCAGCGAGAGCGGCATCGGCAGGCCGTGGCCGGTGCAAGAATGGGGTCAAGCCTGTTCGGCGTTGCCCAGGGCGGTGGCGTTGAACCCCGCGTCGACATAGAGAATCTCGCCGGTGATGCCGCTGGCCAGATCCGAGCAAAGAAAGGCCGCGGTGTTGCCGACTTCTTCGATGGTGACGTTGCGACGCAGTGGTGCGTTGTGCTCGTTGAACGCGAGCAACCTGCCGAAGCTGCCAATCCCCGAAGCAGCCAGCGTCTTGATCGGACCAGCCGAGATGGCATTGACGCGCGTGCCTTCGGGGCCCAGGCACACCGCCATGTAACGCACCGCGGCCTCGAGGCTGGCCTTGGCCAGGCCCATGATGTTGTAGTTGGGCATGGTGCGCACCGCGCCGAGATAGGACAGGGTCAGCATTGCGCCGTTGCGACCCCGCATCATTGGTCGGGCGGCCTTGGCGAGCAACGGAAAGCTCGCGGCGCTGACTTCCTGCGAAATGCGAAACGACTCGCGGGTGAAACCGTCGAGAAAATCACCCTCGAGTGCCTCGGTCGGCGCATAGGCGATCGAGTGAACGAGCCCGTCGAGTCCGTCCCACGACTGGCCAAGGCGTGCGAACAGCGCGGCGATCTCGTCATCGCTCTGCACGTCACAGGGCAGCACCAGCGTGCTGCCGAACTGCTCGGCCATTTTCGTCACGCGATCCTTGAAGCGCTCGCTCTGATAGGTGAATGCGAGCTCCGCACCCTCGCGCTGCATGGCGGTGGCGATACCGTAGGCAATGGAACGATTGCTCAACAGTCCGGTAATCAGAATGCGCTTGCCGGCGAGAAAGCCCATGTGCGTGTTGCTCCTTCTTGAAGATCGCCGGATTATAGCCGATGCGTTCCAGCGCGTTCAGTGATGGGGTGGCGGCGTGTCGCCGTCGCTACCGGCGTTGGCGCACGGTCCGCGGGCGGCAGGCGAACCTCGCCGGCGTGTGGACGTCAGACTGCAGCGAGGTGGCCTGACACCCGTCCGGATGAACCGGTCAGTGCCCGTCGCCGGCCGACGGACACTGTACTTCGACTTCAGCTCCACCCCGATAAACAGACAGCAGAGACATCGGTATCCAAATGCGGAACACCATCGAGTTCAATTTCGACAATCGTTTCGTGCGCGAGCTTCCTGGCGACCCGGACGATTCAGGACAGTCACGCCAGGTTCTCGGGGCGTGTTATTCGCGGGTAAGGCCCACTCCGGTGCGCGCGCCAAGCCTGCTGACATGGTCGCCAGAGGTCGCGCAACACCTGGGGCTCGATGCCGCCACCGTGGGAGCGCCTGAGTTCGCGGCAGTGTTCGGGGGCAACGCGCTGGTGCCGGGCATGGAGCCCTACGCGGCCTGTTACGGGGGCCATCAGTTCGGAAACTGGGCTGGCCAGCTTGGCGACGGGCGAGCGATCACGCTGGGCGAAGTGCTCGACCGGGATGGCGAGCGTCGCGAGCTGCAGCTCAAGGGGGCGGGGCAGACACCGTATTCACGCCACGCCGATGGCCGTGCAGTGTTGCGCTCATCGATTCGCGAGTTTCTGTGCAGCGAGGCGATGCACCACCTGGGGGTGCCGACCACCCGTGCACTGTCGATCGTGACCACTGGCGAGACAGTCGTGCGCGACATGTTCTACGATGGCAATCCTCGAGCCGAGCCCGGCGCCGTGGTGTGTCGGGTCGCTCCGTCCTTCATCCGCTTCGGCAACTTCGAGATTTTCGCCGCCCGCGGCGACCATGCGCTGCTCGAACGCATGGTCGACTTCACGATCGAGCGCGATTTCCCGGAGCTTGCCAACGGTTCGCCTGCAAATCGCCGTGCCGACTGGTTTCGTGTCGTGTGCGAGCGTACCGCGCGCATGATCGCGCACTGGATGCGCGTGGGCTTCGTGCATGGGGTCATGAACACCGACAACATGTCGATTCTGGGCCTGACGATCGACTATGGCCCCTATGGCTGGGTGGACAACTTCGACCCGAACTGGACGCCCAATACCACCGACGAAGGCATGCGCCGCTATCGTTTCGGTCAGCAGCCGCGTATCGCCAACTGGAATCTTGTGCAACTGGCCAATGCCCTGCATCCGCTGTTTGGCGAGGTCGAGCCACTGCAGGCCGGGCTGGAGGCGTACGTCGCGGCCTATGATGTCGAGAGCCGGGCGATGACCGCGTCCAAGCTCGGGCTCGACGAACTCGATGACGCGGGAGTCGAGCTGGTCGATGACCTGTATCGCCTGCTTGCGCGTGCCGAGGTTGACATGACGATCTTCTTTCGTCGGCTGGCTGACGTCGATCCCGGCGCACCGACGCCGGAGCCGCTGGCGGAGGCGTTCTACTCGGAGCAGAAGCGGGCACGGCACGAGGATGACCTGCTCGACTGGTTGCGGCGTCACGCCGCGATGGTGGTCGCGCAGGCGCTACCGGCCGGGCGCCGCCGGGAGGTCATGCATGCCGCCAATCCGCTGTATGTGCCGCGCAACTATCTCGCGCAGCAGGCGATCGACGCCGCCGAGCAGGGCGACGTGGCCGACCTGGAGACGTTGTTCGACGTCCTGCGCAGGCCGTACGATGAGCAGCCGGGACAGGAACGATTTGCCGGGCGCAGGCCGGACTGGGCGCGCAATCGTCCCGGCTGTTCGATGCTGTCGTGCAGTTCGTGATCAGCCAAAGGGCGCGATGCCGAACAGCATCGCGTGCAGATGGCGGGCGAACACGAACCAGGCCACGAGGCCGATGACGACCGCGATGGCGTCGTTGCGCAGGGCGCCGGCCGGTGTTGGCACACCGTTGCGGCGGTCGCGTCGGCGGGCGCTCGTGTAACAGGCGATCGCCCATGCCAGGAACCCACCGAACAGCAGCAGATCGGCCAGCGTCTGATTCGAGATCAGGTGCGACAAAGCCCACAACTTGGTCGCGGCGAGCATCGGGTGGCCGATGATGGCCTTCATCCGCGTGCCGGGCAGGTACGCGGCCACCAGCAGGACGAAGGCCGGCAGGGTCAGCAGCGCAGCGAGGTGCTTGGTCCAGATCGGCGGAAACCAAAGATACACCGGGTCGTAGCGGGCCTGGCCATAGCCCCACACGATCAGCGCGAAGCCGATCAGCGAGATGACCGTGTAGCCACCTTTCCAAGGCATCTCGCCGATGCGTTCGATCTGTCGCGTGCGCCAGCCGTCCGCGAAGATGCGTATAGAATGCACGCCGAGGAATAGCAGCAGTCCGAGGATCAGGATCGTCATGTTGGCTCCGTTGTGGTCAGGGTCAGGGTCAGGGGGAGGTGAAGTGTGCTTCGCTGGGCGCGTCGAGGGATGGGTCAGGCCTTGACCCGCATCAGGCGCGCCTTGTCACGCTCCCAGTCACGTTTTTTGTCCGCTTCGCGCTTGTCGTACTGCTTCTTGCCCTTGGCGAGTCCGATGGTCGCCTTGACTCGGCCCTTGGCGTAGTGCAGGTCGAGCGGGATCAGCGTGAAGCCGGCGCGTTCCACCTTGCCGATCAGCTTGGCGATCTCCCTCGCGTGCAGCAGCAGCTTGCGGGTGCGCACGGGGTCGGCGTGGATATGGGTCGAGGTGCTCTGCAGCGGCGTGATGTGCATGCCGAGCAGGAACAGCTCTTCGTCGCGGATGATGACGTAGGCTTCCTTGATGTTGGCGCGGCCGGCACGAATGGCCTTGACCTCCCAGCCTTCGAGCACGAGGCCGGCTTCGTACTTCTCCTCGATGAAATAATCGTGAAAGGCCTTGCGGTTGTCGATGATGCTCATTTTTCCGATTCGTGTTGTTTGCCCCGCCGAGCGGTGTCTTGCCCGCATGCGGTAGAATGTCCGAGTTTATCAGCTAGCCACGCATGCCGCCCGTCCATGGCCGAAGTCAAGAAAACCGTCCTGATCGAATTCACTCCAGCGCAGATGTTCGACCTGGTCGACCGTTGCGAGGAGTATCAGCAGTTCCTGCCGTGGTGTGGTGGTGCCGATCTGCTCGAGCGCACCGATACGATGACCGTCGCGACGATCCACATCAACTACCACGGCATCAAGGCGCATTTCACCACCGAGAACACCAAGATTCATCCCACCGAGATGCATATCCGCCTCAAGGAAGGGCCGTTTCGTCACCTTGACGGCAACTGGATGTTCATACCGTTGGGTGAAACCGCCTGCAAGATCGAGTTCAACCTGCATTACCAGTTCTCGAGCAGATTGCTCGAGAAGGCGCTGGGCCCGGTGTTCAATCATATCGCGAACACCTTCGTCGATTCCTTCGTCAAGCGCGCCGAGCAGATCTACCGGCGGGAGGGTGCATGAGCGCATCGAATCGCGAGACCATGATCAATGTCGAGGTGGTGTATGCCCATCCGCACCGCCATCAACTGATCAGCCTGATTCTTCCGGCGGGCAGCACCGTTGGCGAGGCGATCGAGGCTTCCGGTATCGTCGCCCGCTTTCCTGACGTGGACCCCGGTGGCGCGAACAAGATCGGGATCTACGGCAAACTGTGCAAACCCGATGCCGAACTGCGCGACCGTGACCGCGTGGAAATCTACCGGCCGCTGATTGCCGATCCCAAGGCGGTTCGCAAGAAGCGGGCCGAAGAGGGCAAGGCGATGAAGAAGGGCGGGGGTGACGCCACCGCCGAAGGGGCGGACCCGGCAGCAGGTTGACACCCGCGGAACCTCCCCAGGAAAACGCCACGCCGTGGTCGCCGTGACCGAATTCGCTCAAACGCGATCGCGGTGGACGCGACACGGATTCTTCATTGCTCAGTTGCAGCGCTCGTCCAGCACCTGACGAATGCGTTCGGCCTGGGCGGCGCGTTCGGCTTCATTCAGAAACTCTCGCTCACCCTGTTCGTTGAGCCGGGCCACGCGTTGTCCTGACTCGAGCGCACTCAGGTCGGCACGCCCTTGTTCGCAGAAGCGCGCAAGTTCGGCCTCGTGGTCACGTTGCTGTTCGGTGAGGGTGCGTTCCTCGGCCTCGCGATCGCGACGCTCGCGCAGGTCGAGCTCCATTTCCTGCAGGGTTGGACGTGGTGGCGGGGCGGTTTCGCTCGCTCCCGGTGCGCCACGAATCAACCGGGCCTCGACGCCCTGCGGTGGCCGGTCGGAGTAGTGAAGCCGCCCGGTGGCGTCGCGCCACTCATAGATCTGGGCAAACGCCGGGATCGCGAGCATGCACGAGGCGATCAGGCAGACGGTGCGTGGAAACATCGGTGACTCCTGTCCTGTATGGCTCCGCTGAGGGGCGGAAAGGCTCGACGAGCAACGGCTTACATGTGGTCGGACACGTCTGTATAATACGGATTTGGCCGTAAGGAAAAAAGCCATGCGCGTGATTCAGAAGGCGCTGACCTTCGATGACGTCCTGCTCATCCCCGCACATTCCACTGTCCTGCCGCGGGATGTAAGCCTGCGCACCCAGTTTACCCGAAATATCCGCATCAATATTCCGTTGGTCTCGGCGGCCATGGATACCGTCACCGAATCGCGTCTGGCGATCGCGCTCGCACAGGAAGGCGGTGTCGGCATCATCCACAAGAATCTCCCGGTCAAGGCGCAGGCCGCCGAAGTGGCGCGGGTCAAGCGCTTCGAATCCGGGGTGCTCAAGGATCCGATCACCATCCCGCCAACGATGAGCGTGCGTGACGTGGTCGCACTGACTCGTCAGCACAAGTTCTCCGGGTTGCCCGTGGTCGAGAATGGTCGAGTGGTTGGCATCGTCACCAACCGCGACCTGCGCTTCGAAACCAATCTCGACCAACCGGTGTCAGCCATCATGACCCCGGCCGAGCGACTGGTGACGGTGCGTGAGGGCGGGAGTCTCGAGGATGCGCGGGCGCTGATGCACAAGCATCGTCTCGAACGTGTGCTGGTCATCGATGATGAATGGGCGCTTCGCGGTCTGATCACGGTCAAGGACATGCTCAAGTCCACCGAGCACCCGATGGCGGCCAAGGACGATCTCGGCCGCTTGCGCGTGGGCGCCGCGATTGGCGTGGGGGCCGGTACCGAGGAGCGTGCGGAGGCCCTGGTCGAAGCCGGGGCCGACGTGGTCGTGGTCGATACCGCCCATGGCCACTCGCAAGGCGTGATCGAGCGCGTTCGCTGGGTCAAGAAGAACTTCCCCAACGTCGATGTCATCGCCGGCAACATCGCCACCGGCGACGCCGCGCGCGCGCTGGCCGATGCGGGCGCGGATGCGGTCAAGGTCGGCATCGGTCCCGGGTCGATCTGCACCACACGCATCATCGCGGGCGTGGGGATGCCGCAGATCAGCGCGATCGACAATGTCGCCACCGCGCTCGCGGGTAGCGGCGTGCCGATGATCGCCGATGGCGGCATCCGCTTCTCCGGGGACATCTCCAAGGCCATCGCGGCCGGTGCCAACTCGGTGATGCTCGGCGGGCTGTTTGCCGGCACCGAAGAGGCGCCCGGTGAAACCGTGCTGTATCAAGGGCGCTCGTACAAGTCCTATCGCGGCATGGGCTCGCTGGGGGCGATGCAGCAGGGTGCGGCGGACCGCTATTTCCAGGAAGCCGACAGTGGCGCCGACAAGCTCGTGCCGGAAGGTATCGAAGGTCGCGTGCCGTACAAGGGCCCGGTGACGGCGGTCATCCACCAGCTGGTCGGTGGCTTGCGCGCGTCGATGGGTTACGTCGGCTGCGAGAGCATCGATGCGATGCGCGACCGGGCGCAGTTCGTCGAGATCACCTCGGCCGGTGTGCGTGAATCCCACGTTCACGACGTGCAGATTACCAAGGAAGCACCCAACTATCACGTCGACTGATCGCATTCCTGCGCCGATGGTGTTCGGTTGCACGCATCGCGTTCAGTTGCATCAAGGCGGCCAAGGCCGCCTTTCGTCTTTGTCGAGAGAAACGCCATGTCCCACCAGAAAATCCTCATCCTGGACTTCGGTTCGCAAGTCACTCAGTTGATTGCACGGCGCGTGCGCGAGCAGCAGGTCTATTGCGAACTGCATCCGTTCGATGTGTCCGATGCCTTCGTGCGCGAGTTCGCACCGGCCGGCATCATTCTGTCCGGTGGCCCCAATTCGGTGTATGAAGCCCAGGACTGGAAGGCGCCGCAGGCCGTGTTCGAACTGGGTGTACCGGTACTCGGCATCTGCTACGGCATGCAGACCATGGCCGAGCAGCTCGGCGGCAAGGTCGAAAGCGCCGCCAAGCGTGAGTTCGGCTATGCCGAGATGCGCGCCCGCGGGCACTCGCGGCTGTTCGAAGGCATCCAGGACCGCTGCAACGATGAGGGGCACGGCCTGCTCGACGTGTGGATGAGTCACGGCGACAAGGTCATCGAGCTGCCGCCGGGGTTCAAGGTCATCGGCAGCAACGCGTCCACCCCGATCGCCGCGATGGCCGATGAAGTGCGTGGATTCTACGGTGTGCAGTTTCACCCTGAGGTCACGCATACGCTCAAGGGCAAGGAAATGATCGCCCGTTTCGTGCATGAGATCTGCGGTTGCGGGCACGACTGGAACATGCCGGACTATGTGGCTGAAGCCGTCGAACGCATTCGCGCCGCGGTCGGCGATGAAGAGGTCATCCTCGGCCTGTCCGGCGGGGTTGACTCGTCGGTGGCTGCGGCCCTGATCCACCGCGCGATCGGCGACCAGCTGACCTGCGTCTTCGTCGACAATGGTTTGCTGCGGTTGAACGAGGCCGAGCAGGTGATGCAGACTTTCGCCCGCTCGCTCGGCGTCAAGGTCATCCACGTCGACGCCACCGCGCAGTTCATGGGCCATCTCGAAGGCGTGTCCGATCCCGAGCAAAAGCGCAAGATCATCGGACGCGAGTTCGTCGAGGTGTTCCAGGCCGAGGCGGGCAAGCTGCCCAACGCCCGGTGGCTGGCGCAGGGCACCATCTACCCCGACGTGATCGAATCGGCCGGCGGCAAGACCAAGAAGGCCCACACCATCAAGAGCCACCACAACGTGGGTGGTCTGCCCGAGACCCTCAATCTGAAACTGCTCGAACCGCTACGCGAGCTGTTCAAGGATGAGGTGCGCGAACTCGGTATCGCGCTCGGCCTGCCCCACGACATGGTCTATCGTCACCCGTTCCCGGGTCCGGGGCTGGGCGTACGCATTCTCGGTCAGGTCAGCAAGGAGTACGCCGACATGTTGCGCCAGGCCGACGCCATCTTCATCGACGAGCTGCGCGCGTCGGGCTGGTATGACAAGACCAGCCAGGCCTTTGCCGTGTTCCTGCCGGTGAAGAGTGTCGGCGTGATGGGCGACGGCCGCACCTACGAGTACGTCGTCGCGCTGCGTGCGGTGCAGACCCAGGACTTCATGACCGCCCACTGGGCCGAGCTGCCACACAGCCTGCTCGGCAAGGTCAGCAATCGCATCATCAACGAAGTGCGGGGCATCAACCGGGTGGTGTACGACATCTCGGGCAAGCCGCCGGCGACGATCGAGTGGGAGTGAAATCGGGTCCTTCGGGGTCTATCGCTGGCTTGCGACCTTTGTACCGAAGGACCGCACCTTGTCGCCGCTGGAGATCCGACTGATGGCACGGCAGATGGAATCGGTGGCCACCTATCCGAGCATCCGGTTGACGTTGCGGATGATCGTCCTGACGCTGTGCGCAAGAGCGAGTTGATCGAGGCTGAAGGTGGTGCCGAGGAGTAGCGCAATGGAATACACCTTCACCCTGAAATACCAGCTCACCGAAGACGACAGCGACCCGGATGGCCTGGTCGAGCGTCTGGGTGAGGCCGGCTGCGACGATGCCCTGGTCAGCCGGGACGGCTGGCGTTGGAGCTCACCCGAGAGGCGGACAGCGCGGACGCGGCCGTGCGCAGCGCCTTGGCTGACGTGCGCAACGCCGTACCGTCGGTCAGGTTGATCGAGGTGGCGCCGGATCTCGTCGGGTTGTCCGATGTGGACGAGATCGTCGGCGTGTCGCGACAGAACATGCGCAAGCTGATGCTGGCCCATCCGGGCAGCTTCCCGGCGCCGGTGCATGAAGGCAGTGCGTCGATCTGGCACCTGGCGGACGTGCTGGCCTGGTTGTGTTGGCGCCGGCCGAAAACTGGCCACATAGAGGGGTGAATTCCGGCTGAAAACTGACCAGGGTATTTAACCTCTCTGCCTCATTTTGGGGCAGAGGAACAGAGGTGATCACCATGGAAATGTTGGGCAAGGTCAGAAGGATGCATTACCGGGACGGACTGTCCCGATCGGAGATTGCGCGCCGCACGGGGCTGTCGCGCACGACGGCGAGGAAGTGGCTTGGGGAGGCCGAGGCGGTGACGCCCCGTTACCGTCGCTCGAAGGCGCCGGGCAAGCTGGCGGCCTTCGAGGCCACGGTGGTGAGCTGGCTGGAAGCCGATGCCCGCCGCCCGAAGCGGGAGCGTCGGACGGCCCACGCGATGCTCGCGCAGCTGAAGGCACAAGGCTTCGAGGGCGGCTACACGATCCTGACTGATTTCATCCGCGACTGGCGGCACCGCAAGGGGACGAACGACCCAGGGCGGGCGTTTGTGCCGCTCAAGTTCGAACTGGGCGAGGCGTTTCAGTTCGACTGGAGCGAGGAGCGGCTGGTCATCGGTGGGGTGTGGCGCAAGCTGCAGGTGGCGCACCTGAAGCTGTGTGCGAGCCATGCGTTCGTGCTGGTGGCCTACCCGAGTCAAGCCCACGAGATGCTGTTCGATGCGCACACGCGCAGTTTCGAGGCACTCGGCGGCATTGCCCGACGCGGTATTTACGACAACATGAAGACCGCGGTCGACAAGGTCAAGAAGGGCAAGGGCCGGGTGGTCAACGCGCGTTTTTATGCGATGTGCTCGCACTACCTCTTCGATCCGGACTTCTGCAACATGGCCAGTGGTTGGGGCGAGGCAGGGTTTCGCAACGCATGCGTTGCGCTGCCGCAGCCGGCCCGGTGTGCAAACCGGGCCGTGGGGCGCGTAGCGAGGGGATCGTCGAGAAGAACGTGCAGGACAGCCGGCGGCGGATCTGGCAACAGACCGGTGAAGAGCGCTTTGGCTCGATGGCCGAGCTCAACACTTGGCTGCTGGCGCGTTGCCGCAGCCTGTGGCAGGAATTACGGCATCTGCAGTACGCGCTGACGGTTGCCGAGATGCTCGAGCACGAGCAGGCCCATCTGATGCCGATGATCGCGCCCTTTGATGGGTATGTGGAAGCCCCAGGCCGGGTGTCGAGCACTTGCCTGGTGACGGCGGACCGGAATCACTACTCGGTGCCGTGCGAGTTGGCGGGCAAGTTGATCAGCAAGCGCTTCTACCCGGAGCGCATCGAGTTCGTGTTCGACGAGGTGGTCGTGGCCAGCCACCCGCGTCTCTTTGATCGCGAGCAGACCCGCTACGACTGGCGCCACTACCTGCCGCTGCTCGAACGCAAACCGGGTGCGCTGCGTAATGGCGCACCGTTTGCCGAGATGCCCACCGCACTACTTCGGTTGCAGCGTTTGCTGCTGCGTCGCGACGGTGGCGACCGGGTGATGAGTCAGGTGCTCACGATGGTCCCCAAGGTCGGCCTGGAGCCGGTGTTGGTGGCCGTGGAACTGGTACTGGACTCCGGCATGGTCAGCATCGAGCACGTGCTCAACGTGATCGCACGGCTGAACCAGGCGCCACTACCGGAATCGGTCGAAACGAGCCTCGAACTCAAAGCGCTGCCGCTGGCCGACACGGGGCGCTACGACAGCCTGCGCGAACGACAGGAGGCCGATCATGCGTGATATCGGCGCGGAACTGAAAAGCCTGCGTTTGTTCGGCATGGCCGCCGCCTGGAACGAGGTCAGTGCCGACGACGGTGCGGCGGCACAGAGCGCACGCTGGCTGATCGAGCAACTGCTGCAGGCCGAGGGCACCGATCGTGCGATGCGCTCGATCCGCTACCAGATGAGTGCGGCACGTTTCCCGGTGCACCGGGATCTGGCCGGGTTCGACTTCGAGCAGTCGTGCGTCGAGCGCAAGCTGATCAGCGAACTGAGCGATCTGGGCTTTGCCGACCAGGCCCACAACGTCGTGTTCGTTGGCGGCCCGGGCACCGACAAGACGCATCTGGCGACCGCACTGGGTATCTCGGGCGTCACCCGTCATGGGCGGCGGGTGCGGTTCTACTCCACCGTGGATCTGGTCAATGCGCTCGAACAGGAGAAGGCCGCCGGCAAGGCCGGGCGCATCGCGCTGTCGCTACGCAACGTCGATCTGGTCATCCTGGACGAGTTGGGTTACCTGCCGTTCAGCCAGGCCGGTGGTGCCTTGCTCTTCCACCTGCTCTCCAAGCTCTATGAGCACACCAGCGTGATGATCACGACCAATCTCACCTTTGGCGAGTGGGCGAGCGTGTTCGGCGACGCGAAGATGACCACGGCCTTGCTCGATCGCCTGACCCATCACTGCCATATCATCGAGACCGGCAACGATTCCTGGCGCTTCCAACACAGCAGTGCGGCGGCCAAGTCACGTATCCAGTACCGGGAGAAGGCCCGGCGTGCCGCGCCGGCAAGCGAGGCCGAGGCATCTGAGCCGTTCTGAGTCGGGGCCGCGCGGGGGAATCTGCGAAGGGCTACGCCCTTCGCAGATTCCCCCGCGCCACATCACACGCTAATACATCGAAACGAGAGACAGGAGGGAACTCCCACCCAAGAATCCGCTACACTTATCCACAGTCGCCGCAATGACAGGCGGCTATCGTCCCTGATCAGAATTCAACCGGAACACCTGGTCAATATTGGACCGGTGCCAACAGACTGGGTAACCTATCAACTCCGATCAGCGTTCAGAAGCTGCAGGTGGCGTTACATGCGAAAGCGCAGGCAGAACCCGAATTTCGCTTCTACGCGCTGTATGACGAGCTGTATCGAACGGACACGTGCTTGCTCACGCCTACGACCGGTGTCGTGCCAACAAGGGTACGCCGGGCTCGGATGGGCAGACGTTTCACGATATCGAGCGGTATGGCCGGGAGCGGTGGCTGGGGGAACTGGCGTTGGCGCTCAGAGATGAGAAGTATCAACCCGAGGCAATCAAACGGGTCTTCATACCGAAGGCGAATGGGAAGCTGCGGCCGCTGGGCCTCTCGAACCTCCGGGATCGGGTGTGCATGATCGCGGCAGCAGTGTTGGTGTTTGATCCGATCTTCGAAACGGATCTGGCACCCGATCAATACGCCTACCGGGAGGGACGCAGTGGCACGGCGCGCTGTCAGCAGTCAAGACGGGGCTCAGCAACGGCTTTCCAGAAGTAGTGGACGCGGACTTGTCTGCCTACTTCAATACCATCCCTCATCTCGAATTGATGCAGTGTGTGGCACGTCGCGTCGTCGACAGCAAGGTGCTCGGGCTGGTCAAGAGCTGGCTTGAGTGTGCCGTCGAGGCAATCGACCTGAACGGTCGAAGGGTCCCCACGACAGTCTGCCGAGACACGGGGCAAGGTATCCCACAGGGCGCACCGATCAGTCCCTTGCTGGCCAATCGGTACATGCGCCGCTTCATCCTCGGATGGCAGCGCTGGTCGGTCAGTCGGCAACTGGATGCGCGGATCGTCCACTATGCCGATGATCTGGTGATCCTGTGTCGAAAGGGCACCGCCGATAAGTCGCTGACAGCGATGCGAGCGCTGATGACGCGGCTCAAGCTAACGGTCAATGAAGAAAAGACGCGCACGTGCCATGCCGGGCGGGCGCACTTCGACTTTCTAGGGTACACCTTTGGTCGGTATTACTCGCATCGAATAGGCGGTGCTTATCTGGGGCAGCGACCTTCGAAGAAGAGCATTCGGCGACTTGTAGAAAGAGTCCGCCATCCTACCGACCCGAGGTTCAACTGGGGCAGGAAGCCACGGAACTGGTGCAAGTCCTCAATCGGACGCTGACGGGGTGGGCCAATTACTTCAGTATCGGCACGACCAACAGCGCGTACCGAGCCGTCGAGGCGTGCTACGTGACGTGGTTTCGTCGGTGGTTGCTCAAGAAACACAAGTCTCGACGCAATGGTCTACTCGCCTATCCCTACGAGTATCTGTTCGAGACATTGGGATTGGTCTGACTGTCCGGGCGAAAGAGCAACCTGCTTTGGGCGAAGGCATGATGTCCGGTTCGATGAGCGGGGCGTGGAAACGGTGCGAAGGCAAGGGTACTTGGGCACCGCCAGACGAAAGAGGCGGACAACGGACAACCCGAGCCTACTGCCACCGCGCCACGTCTCGACTCTACAATGTGTCGGAATATGTTGTCCTGGAGTGTGATCGGGTCACTTCGACAAGCTGACCCCAGCACAGTGGATACACAATGTGTATCCACTGTGCTATCCTATGCTTATGTCACTCAAAGACTCTGGGATGCGCATCAGGGTGGAGAAAGAGCTGCGCGAGGCGTTCGTGCAGGCTTGCCGTGCTCAAGATCGACACGCCTCTGACGTGCTGCGCGACTTCATGCGCACCTTCACGGAGAAGCAGTTGCAAGGCCAGGCTGACCTGTTCGCCGGTTCCAAGGGAAAACAGAAATGAACGTGCAGACGGAACAAGAGCTAGTAGCCCTGTGCCTTGCCCTCATCGGAGGACATGGCGGCCTGTCTGCGGCCGAGCGCAAGCTCGTAAAGACCGCGCCGGCATCGGCGCTCAAGCTTCGGGACATCGAGGCGATCCGCAAGGCGATCTCGCGGGGCACTGACCCGCTCGGCGAAGCCTTTTCGTCGATTCGCTCTGCGGCTGAGCGTCGTGCGGCCGGTGCCGTCTACACGCCTGCGCCGATTGTCCGCTCGATGATGACCTGGCTGGCCAGCCAAGGAACGCCAGCCCGCATCGTCGATCCTGGGGCGGGGTCGGGTCGCTTCATCCTGGCCGCGGGTCTTGCCTTTCCTGACGCGCAGCTCGTGGCCGTGGAGATGGACCCCCTGGCCGCGCTGATGCTGCGCGCGAACTTGAGCGCTCGCGGCTGGACCGATCGGGCGACCGTGCTGGTCAAGGACTATCGGGAGGTCAAGCTGCCGCGCTGCGCCGGCCTGACGGCCTTCATCGGCAATCCGCCCTACGTGCGACATCACGACATCGCCGAGGACTGGAAAGCCTGGTATGCCTCGAACTTCGCCGACTTCGGCATCAAGGCGAGTGCGCTGGCCGGCCTGCATCTGCACTTCTTCCTGCAAACGCGCTTGCTCGCCAAGGCGGGCGACGTGGGTGCATTCATCACCTCGGCCGAGTGGATGGATGTGAACTACGGTTCGGCGCTGCGCCGGCTGCTGCTCGACGAGTTGGGCGGGATCGCCCTGCACGTGCTTGAGCCAACCGTCGAAGCCTTCCCCGGCACGGCGACAACGGCGGCGATCACCTGCTTCCGCGTCGGCGAGACGGCCGAGTCGGTTCGAGTGCGCGCCGTCGACGAGCTGGAACGCCTCAACGGCTTGACCAAGGGAACCGACATCCCGCGCGAACGGCTGCATGCCGCGCCGCGCTGGTCGATCATCGTCCGCCCGTCCGAGCCAGCAGCGGGTGGCGACATCGAGCTTGGCGAGCTGTTCCGTGTGCATCGCGGCCAGGTCACAGGCGCAAACGACATCTGGATCGCTGGTGAGCATGCGAAGGTCTTGCCCGATCGCGTCAAGCTGCCGGCCGTCACTAAAGCCAAAGACTTGATACAGGCCGGCGCGCATCTGCACTCGGCCGAGGTTCTGCGCCGCGTCATCGACCTGCCGGCCGAGCTGGACGACTTCACCAAGGAAGAGCGGAGACGCATCAGCGCTTTCCTGTCCTGGGCGAAGATCAACGGCGCGGATCAGAGCTATATCGCACAGCACCGCAAAGCTTGGTGGTCCGTGGGCCTCAAAGCCCCGGCCCCGATCCTGTGCACCTACATGGCCCGCCGGCCGCCTCAGTTCACGCTCAACGCATGCGACGCGCGACACATCAACGTCGCGCACGGCCTCTACCCTCGCCAGCCGCTGGCCGATGGAGTGATGACCCGCCTGGTGACGTGGCTCAACAAGAACATCAACACGGGGAGCGGCAGAACCTATGCCGGCGGCTTGACCAAGTTTGAGCCCAAGGAGATCGAGCGCCTGCGCATCCCAAGCCTGGAAACACTTCTCGCATGACAAGCGCACCGCCTCGATGGACCACTGCCGAACTGGCTGAAGACGCCGCAACCTCCGCCGCGCAGTTCCGGACCGAGCGCCTGGCCGTCACTGACTCCTGGGCAACCCACTACAACCAGGCGCGCGGTAAGTTCGAGCTGCTGTTCAAGAAGCTGAGCGACCTCAACCCTGGCGCGATCACCGATGACAAGCTGGCCGAAGCCTACGGCCTGGGACTCGGTGAAGCGCTGCGCTACCTGGCAGGCCCGCCGATCTCCGATGACGATCTGCAAGTCATCGCCGATGTCGAGTCGATCGCCCCGGGCGTCTTGAAGAAAAACTCCGAGGCGCTGCGTAAGGTGTTCGAGGTCATCGAGCGCGTGATTGATCCGCATCGGTTCCCGTGGATGGAGGCCGGCGGCGCACCGACCGATCAGCAACGCGAAGCGGCCTTGTTGGCTTCGTCGGTGCTCCTGGCCGCGCAGCGCATCGCCACCGAGCGACGCAACGAGGGCAAGGAGAACCAAGAGACGACGGTGAAGGACTACCTTCGCAGCCTGGGCTTCACCGAGGCCCCGGCCGTGGCGATCAACACGATCGTCAAAGGGCCGCAGGCCATGCAGTTCTGCGCTGAATGCCAGCTCGGCGAGCGTAAGGCCGATGTTGTCGTGCGCTTGCACGACACGCGCCTCATGGCGATCGAGTGCAAGGTGTCGAACAGCGCAACCAACAGCGTCAAGCGTCTGAACAACGACGCGGCCGTCAAGGCCGAGTACTGGATCAAACAGTTCGGCACTGCGCAGGTCGTGCCGGCCGCTGCGCTGGCCGGCGTCTTCAAGGTGCTGAACCTTGAACAGGCACAGGCGCGCGGCCTCTCCCTTTTCTGGTCGCATGATCTCGACAAGCTTGGTGCGTTCATCGACTCCACGAAGTGAGGCAAAGCATGCAGCTTGGAAGAGTCCCTCAGCACGATATTTCCCTTGGCGCCCACCAACGTGTGGACGGGCAGAAGTTCAAGCTGACGGCACGACTGTTCGAGTTGCCTGCGGAATACGACTACTGGCAAGCGACCTATGATGCGGAGCATGACCAGTGGGGCCACATGCGTTTTGTTCTCACGGTCCCCAAGAAGATCGCCGTAACCGTGGATTTTGCCCGCGCCATCGTCGTAGGAGCTGCACTTGACCAGGTGAAGTCATGCCTCAATACCGCGACGGACAACGGGCGAGACATGGCCCCGTGCTTCGCCTTAGATGGCTGGGTGTTGATCTAAGCGATCGGCAAAGTTATGAGAAATGGCATTTTTCATGGCATCCATGCTGAGATATTTCGCAAGTCAGTGATTTCGCAAGTCATTGATTTAAATGCTTGTTTTAACACAAAACACAATCGAGTGGGAACATATTTCATTCGTGATCAATGGTATTTTCAATGGCATTCCAAGGGTGTGCCATTGAAAAGCGGAGTCGATACCATAGTGGGTAGGGCGATTCCTGCTTGGTATCGAGAATGCTGAGCGGGGCGGTATGTGGCGGTCGTGCGGTGGTTGTGTGCACCGAGCATGAGTGTACGGTAAGATTCCGTACAAAAGGAGCCTAGCTATGACCGCTGCCGCCGCCCGTCTCGACCTGCGCCTCGAATCGCGCGACAAGGATCGTATCGCCAAAGCCGCTGCCCTACGAGGCATGCCGGTGTCGTCCTTTGTGCGTGATGCCGTGCTGCGTGAAGCCGAAGCCGCCATTGCCGCCGAGACCATCGTTCCCCTGTCGGAAGAGGAGTCGCGCCGCTTCTTGGCCGCGCTGGACGCCCCCTTCCAGCCCAATGCTCGCCTCAAGAAGGCGATGGATGCGGCCGCCCGCCTTGCGTAGTGCTGAGGCATGGCGCTGACCTTTACCGTCCTCTCCGGGCACCAGCACGACCGTAACGCTTTTACCTGTGGTGTGTCTGCCCTGGATGACTATCTGCGCCGCCGGGCCGGGCAGCACCAACGCAATGGTATTGCAACCACGCACGTTCTGATCGACGACGTCGAGCCTGCCCGGATTCTTGGTTACTGCTCACTGTCGGCGGCCCAACTTCATCTGCATGAATTGCGTGAAGCGGATCGCAAGCGCCTGCCGGCATATCCAGTGCCGGCAATACGGCTGGGGCGGCTGGCTGTGTCGCAGGCTGCGCAAGGCAGAGGCTACGGCCAGTTGCTGCTGGGCCACGCAGTCAATCTTGCCTTGACCGTGCGGCAGACGATGGGGGTGCGTGTGCTGGTTGTGGACGCCAAAGACATGCAGGTGGCAGCGTTTTATGAATACTTTGGTTTCCGTCGAACGGCCGATGCGGCGCGTACGCTGTATTTGCCGATTTCAAGTCCTTGAACCATTGCGCGACAAACTTCGCTCTTCATCGTCAGGCCGGTGAGGATGTCAAGAGTCGGAATATCGAACGCTGCGCCTAACGACCGATCGCAGCGGCCTGGATTGGCTCGCCCAGTCGGCTGGTGACCACGCCGCCAGTCTTGCCAGGGTGTCGGTACGGCTGGCAATCGACATGCGGGCATGGACTCTGCCCCATCGAACCAGTCTTTATGTAATTATGAATTCAAAATTATGATGGTCGGCGTCCGAGCACATCTGATGGTATAGTCCGCTCCGCCGGAAGTGCATCCGGTGAGAATGTGGCTGTGCCGACCAACCCTTCAACTTGTTGCATATGAGAACGGAGAGCGGAAGCAAGATGACGACGATCGCCAGCATATCCCCCGATGCCCTGCGCGGCTCCGGCCGCCGTCGCGAACAGGCCGCCCATGCGCGTTGGCGCGTGGCCGATGTCGAGGCCTTGTTCGCGTTGCCGTTCATGGATCTCGTTTACCGCGCACAGTCTGTGCACCGCGAGCATTTCGATCCGTCGGAGATCCAGCTGTCCACCCTGTTGTCGATCAAGACCGGGGGGTGCGCTGAAGATTGTGGCTACTGCTCGCAGTCTGCCCATTTCGATACCGACGTGAAGGCCAGCAAGCTGATGCCGGTGGAGGAGGTGCTGGAGGCCGCGCGCGCGGCCAAGGCACAGGGCGCGGAGCGATTCTGCATGGGGGCGGCGTGGCGCAGCCCGAAGGCGCGCGACATGGAGCGGGTCGCGGAAATGGTGCGTGAAGTCAAGGCGCTGGGCATGGAAACCTGCATGACGCTGGGGATGCTCGACGCCGGGCAGGCCGAGACCCTGAAGCGGGCCGGCCTGGACTACTACAATCACAACCTCGACACGGCGCCGGAGTATTACGACAAAGTCATCTCGACGCGCACGTACGATGATCGTCTCGATACTCTCGCCAACGTGCGTCGCGCGGGTATCCATGTTTGCAGTGGTGGCATCGTCGGCATGGGGGAGTCACGCACGCATCGGGCCGGGCTGATCACGGAACTGGCTAATCTCGAGCCGTATCCCGAATCGGTACCGATCAACAACCTGGTGCCGGTTGCGGGAACGCCCCTGGCTGAGTCCGAGCGGCTCGACCCCTTCGAGTTCGTGCGCACGATCGCGGTCGCCCGCATCACCATGCCAAAGACCCGTGTGCGCCTGTCGGCCGGCCGTGAGGAGATGGACGAGGCGCTGCAGGCGTTGTGCTTCATGGCGGGCGCCAACTCGATGTTCTACGGCGATCGACTGTTGACGACGGCCAATCCGACCTCCGAGCGCGATCGCTCGTTGCTCGAACGACTGGATATGCGCTTCGGCGGTCAAGCCGGTTAAAAGCCTTCCGCTGCGTTCAGCGCTGCGTGGCCGGCGCTGGATCGGCCTGTCGCGCGGCACCGAGCGCCGCGCCGACGGCGCACAGTTGCAGCAGGGCCACGCCGGCCATGACCAGGGCGAACTGGCGCCAGTCCATGAGAGGACCGAACACCAGCGGGGAGAGGGCCATGCCGGCATCGATGCCGGAATACACCAGCCCGTAGATGCGCCCGTAGGCACTGGCGCCAAAGCGCGCGACGGCGGCGCGGCGTACCAGAAGGTCGCGCGACGGACCTGCCAGCCCGGTGCAGAAACCGATCACCGCGAGCGTTGGAATGGCCGTCCAGCCGGGCAGCACGCCGCTGGCCATGACCAGTGCGGCGAGCGCCGACATCCCCAGAAACCCTGCAACCAGACGATCGGGCGGTACTGCCCGGCTGGCGAGGAATCCCCCGACAAAGACGCCTGCCGCTGCCGACAGCAGGAAGGTGGACAGCCCGCTGGCGGCCACGGTCAGTTCCAGTGCATACATCGACTGCAGCAAGGGCGTGCCGAAGTTCTGGAATGCGCCAAACGCCATCGTGGTGAAAAAGAAGAACAGAAAGCACATCCACACCGCGGGCACACGCAGAAAGTCCAGCGATGTCGATTGCACGGCCGCCTTGCGTGCCGCGACCCGTTCATCCTCGTCGGCCAGCCAGCGTCGTGCGAGGAACAGGCAGCCGACGCCGGCAAAGGCGACCGCCGCCGCCCCCAGCGCCGCGACCCGCCATCCGAACAGGGTCGCCAGTCCGACCATGAACACCGGTGCCAGCGCCCAGCCGAGGTTGCCCGACAGGCCATGGGCCGAGAACGCGTGCCCCAGTCGCTTCTCCGAGACCTTGCGGTTGAGCAGGCTGAAGTCGGCGGGGTGGAACACTGCGTTGCCGCAACCGGCCAGCGCGGCGGCGAGCAGCAGGCCAGGCAGGCCCTGGGCCATGGACACCAGCACGGCGGCCACCCCCAGACAGAACACGCCGGCGCTCAGCACCCGGTAGGCACCAAAGCGGTCCACGGCGAAACCGGCCGCGGCCTGGCCGAAGCCGGAGACCACGAAGAACAGGGTCATGGTCAGGCCGACGCGGGTGAAGTCCAGGTTGAAGTCCTGCATCAGCCATGGAAACAGCGACGGCAGCATCAACTGGAAGAAGTGCGAGGTGCCGTGCACGAAGGCGACGATGGTGATCACGCTGGCATCGTGGCGTACCGGTCGTTGCGGTTGAGAGGTGAGGGTGGCGCTGGTCATGGTGGTCTGAAGATGGGGTGGGGGTGAGTCTGTGCGGGCGTTGCCGGTTACTGTCGGTCGCCGCGTGCCTGCCCTTGGGCTTTTGCTGTTTTACGAGCATCATAGAGGCCCCACGTCTGGCGCGTAATCGTCAGACGGTCAATTACTGTCGAGAACATGCCACGCCGCATCGTAGATCTTCCTTCCCGGCGCGCGCCCACGCCGGCCGAGCCCATTGTCGTGGCGATACGCAGGCTGCCCGCCGATGCCGTGGTGCCGATGCACAGCCACGCCTGTGGGCAGTTGGCCTACCCGGTACGCGGTGCGGTCTGTCTGGACGTTCCCGGCAGTCGCTGGCTGGTACCGCCATTTCGCGCGGTCTGGGTGCCGCCGGCCATGGACCATGAGCTGGCCCTGCTCGGTCGGGTCGACCTGCGCATCGTGCACATCGAGCCCAGTGTGGCGTCGTTGCCGGTCGAAGCCTGTGTGGTGGTGGAGATCGCTCCGCTGTTGCGCGAGCTCATCGAGAGCCTCGCCGTGAGTCCGACCCCGAGGGGGCGGCGACGTGAACAGATCGAGTCCTTGCTGCTGACCGAGCTCGGTTGCGCCAAGGTGCTCGACCTGCGGTTGCCGCAGCCGGTCGATCGCCGCCTGCGCGCGCTGTGCGACGCGTTGATGGAGAACCCCGCCGACAATGCCCCCCTTGGCGAATGGGCGAAGCGGGTCGGGGCCAGCGAGCGTACCTTGTCACGCCTGTTCCAGTCGGAGATGGGGATGTCGTTCGGTCTCTGGCGGCAACAGGTTCGACTGACGCAAGCCACCGTGTTGGCCGCGCAGGGGCGTTCGTACGGCGAGATCGCGGGTGCGCTCGGCTATGCCAGTCCGAGCGCGTTCTCGGCCATGTTCCGCCGTGCGCTGGGGGTTTCGCCCCGGGCATTCTTCGAAGCGGGGCGTGCCGGGCGGGACTGACGGGCGGGTGAGGTCGGACACGCGAGGCATGGTATCGATTCCATGTTTCTGCCGGGGACGCGTTTGCTCGAATGCGGCCATTTTGAAAGGTGTAGTGGCGAACCTGCGGTAGCGAACCCTCTCAGCGAGGGAATCCTCCGTTCTTGATTCGTCCAAATTTAGCACTATACTTGCACTATGCAAGTAATTGGTGAGGTGTATCGACCATGGTCTGCTCGAATGCCATCGCTGAATCGCTGCGTCTGAGTGATTGGCTGCCTTATCGCATGTTCATTGTCGCGACGCGCGTGGCGCGGCCGCTCGAGAGTCTTTACGGTGAAAGATTCGGGCTGAGCCAGGCGGGTTGGCGCGTTCTCGCGGTGATCGCCGAGCGAGACGGCGTCAGTGCCTCGGAGATCGGGCGGGCGTGTGGGCTCGATCCGTTCGCGGTGAGCCGGGCGATTGCGCAGCTTGTCGATCTGGGGTTCGCGTTCCGTGGCACCGGAAAGACGGATCGGCGGATGGCCGCGGTCGCGATCACCGACGAAGGCCGGGCGGCGTTCGGTGAGATCGCCCGGTTGGCGCTCGAACTCGAGGCACGCCTGCTGGCGACGCTGTCGGGTGCGGAGCGCGCCGCACTGGACCGTGCGCTGACAAAGCTGGACCGTGAAAGCGCGCTGTTCGAGTCTTTGCCATGGCACCGCATTCTCGACGAACCGGAATCGTGACGGCGCTGTTGTTTGCCGTCACCGCCCTGCTGTGGGGGGGTGGTGCGCTGGCGACCACGATGCAGGTCGGGGTGACACCGGCATCGTGGTCGGTCGCGATGCGGATGCTGCTCGCCGGCATGCTGTTGCTTGCATGGGGCCGCTTTGGCGGCACCTCCTTGCGGATACCCCGGGGGGACCGGGTCGCGGTCGCCGTGCAAGGCGCGCTCTTCTTTGCCCTGGCCTTCATCGCCTTCTACGAGGCCACGCATCGTATTCCCAGCGGCCTGGCGGCTCTGGTGCTGTCAACCTCGTCGCTGTTTGCGGCGGTGTTCGGGCGCCTGTGGCTTGGAACCGCGTTTCCCCCCGGCCTCTTGCTTGGGGCGGGGTGTGGCGTGCTTGGAATCGCGCTGATCTTCGTCCCCGACGTGGAAGCGTTGAGGCCGGGAAGCCTTGGGGGACTGGGGTGGGCGTTTGTTGCGGCATTGGCAGCCGGCGCCGGTACGGTGGCGGGTGCGCGCAACCAGCGTGCGGGGCTTCCAGTGCTGGCGGTGCTGGGTTGGGGGGCGATCGCCGGAGCCATTGTCTGCGTGATCTGGGCCGCGCTCGCACGAGAGACCTTCGTGCTGGATTCCTCGTCGCGCTACATCGCCAGTCTGTTGTATCTTGCGGTAGCAGCGACCTGCGTGACCTTCCTCTGCTACTTCGAGCTGGTTCGGAGACAGGGGCCGGCGCGCGCGGCATATGTGCTGGCCGTGGTTCCGCTCGTCGCACTTGTTCTGTCCGCGTTGTTCGAGAACCTTTCGCTTGGCCTGAACGTGTTGCTGGGTGCAATCGCCATCGTGACCGGAAACGTGCTGGTCCTGCGTCGCTAGTCCGTATTTCTCACACCGTCACTGCTGCGGCCCCCGATGTGCTCGCAGTGGCGCGCAGTACGCCCTCGCAGCGCGCAGGCTCAGCGCCCCATGCGGCCGAGGTCCGCGAGCAGCTCGCGCAGCGCCATGGCGCTGTTTTCGCTGTCTTCGGCGAGCCGCTTCTTGCGTTGGCCGAGGGCTGCGTCGGCATCGTTGGCCATGTTCTGAAGCGTCGTATCGTTGACAATCAGTCTCTTGAAGGCCGCACTGCGTAGCAGTTTGCTCTGCTCGGCGAGTTCGGTCTCCTCGGCCTTGGCGCGCGCCTGCCGTCTTTCGACGTGATTCGCGACGATCTCGCCCAGCATGCCCGCGAGGGCCGCCTGTGGCCCCGGCTCTTCGGGTCGGGTCTTGTCGGCGAGTGACGGAATGTCGGGCACGATCAGGGTCGCGCCCGGGCGGACCGAGCCCAGTTCGCGCAGTTGTGGATTGCTGCGCAGGAGCGCCGCGCTCGCAATCTCTCTTTCCCTGGGCTCCAGGGGCAGATACACACGGTCGAGAATCTCGGTGAGCGAAGCTTCTCCGCGGAAGGCGATGACGGGCATGAGGAATCTCCCTTCAGAGGGCGATGATGTTGGTGAGCGACATGTCGGCGGGTGCCGGAACGCCGTTGATCACGCGGATGTTGCCGCTGCTGGTGTTACCGATGACAAGCGCCGTGCCCCGGGTGTTCATGTGCAGATGAAGCGTGTCCATGTCTCCGGGAGCCGATAGCCGGTTGTTGCTCGCGTTCAGCGTACGGCCGTGCAGCGATGCGAGCTGGGGCTGAACACTGGTCTGGCCGCTCGTCGAACAGTGGTTGTCCGCGAACAGGCAGTGTTCGGCCACCCCGCACTCCACGATGGGCACGAGGCTGTTGTCGCCCCGGATCTGATTGCCCCGGATGGACAGCGCAAGCCCGCTCGCGCGCAGCAGCCGGATGCGGGTCGGTGTCAGCAGGTAGTAGATTGCGTTGGCCCCTGCGATGACCGCAGCCGGCGCAAGATAGTCGCCAAGCAGGTTTTGCACGACGAGGATGGCATGCCATTGCGTCAACTCGCCGGTCGCAGTGCCGTTGCTGCCACGTTCGATGTGGTTGTCGTCGATGATCAGGCGCTCGAAGGGCGGGACGACACGCAGGGCCGCGATCTGCCCCGCCGCACGCTGGGGTGGTCCGACCGCGAACATCCGGTTGGCGGCAAAGCGCAGTTGGCCGCCGCCGAGCAGGCGCACGCCGTCGATGGCGCGGTGAGCGGTCGCTTGAGGCGCGATGCCGGCGATGAGGTTGTCGTGCATGTCGAGGCGTTCGACCGCGATGAGTTGCACCGCGGCGTAGGCCTGTTCCGGGTTCGGCAGCTCCAAGCCGAGGCGTTCCCAGTGATTGCCGCTGATGCGCATGAACTGTGCTCGCGCGCCTTCTCCCATGGCCAGCGCGGCCCCGCCGATGTCGTGCATGCGGTTGCCGGTGATGGCCGCGTCGGCCAGCGCGTGCTCGATGCCGATACCGTCGCCGCTGAGATTGCCGAGGCGGTTGCCGTCTATGCGCAGCGCCTCGATCGCTTCCGGGTCCAGCCCCTCGACGATGACGATGCCGCTGCCGCTGGCTTCCCCAAAGGCGGTGATCTCGTTGCGCTCGACCGCAAGACGGTCGAGGCCGGCCCGGATGCCGTCACCGCGGGTGTAGATCATGTTGTCGGTGATGCTTACCGGTGAGCCCGGCAGACTCGTGCCGGTGGCGAGCACCGCGCAGCGGCGGCCGGCCAGCATGAGGTTGTCGGCGATCCGGGTGTTGCCGAAGTGAAAGCACTCGCCGCTCAGGGCAACGCCGATGTCACGGCAGAACAGCAGGTTGCGCTGCACGCGCAGTTCGCCGGTGAGCAGATAGCTGCGCAGCTCGATCCGGGCGGACGGCAAGTCCCGGCCGGTGGAGGTCAGCGCACCAATGCCGACGTCGGCGACGATGGCGCAGTCGGATACGGTTGCGCCCAGGGCGATGCCGGACAGGCCAATGCCCACGCAGGACGCGTCGGCGGTGCCCAGGCCGAGCACATTGATGTGATCGGCGCGGAAGTCGATGACATTGGTGACGGCGACGACCGGGGTGAATCTCGCGTCGCCATTGGAGCCGATGGCGCTCAGGTTCTCGAGTGCGACACCGGTCGCGTCGCGGATGTCGAGCACGGTGCCGGGTGCGTCGCCCAGCAGGATCGTGGCCCAGCCCTGCCCGCGGATGCGGATCGAGCGGGCGTCATCCACCGACACCGGTTCGCGCAAGTGATAGATGCCGATGCCGAGGCACACGGTGCCGCCCTGGGCCTTGATCGAATCGATGGCCTGCTGCAGCGTCGCGGTGCCGCTGTTGTGTGCCTCGGCGCTGACGCACACCGTGCAGTCGCAGCCGTGGCCACCTTCGTGCAGCGGCGGCCAGAGCGTGCGGCAGTCGGTCTCGGCATCCGGAAAACTCACCATGGCCAGGCGCGCATAGTGGTGGTGAATGCCCCGTGGCGGCGCCGACGCGAGCACTTCGATGCTTGCGTCGGCGCTGCGCGCGGCGAACACCCAGTAGTCGCCGCTGCGGAACTCGCCGCCGGCCGCCAGCGAGAAGTCGACCAGGATGCCGTGCTCCAGGAACAGACGCTGCCCGGCGGGCGGGATCGGGATGGCGCCGTCGTCCAGGCCGGGGGCGGCTGCGCCGTCCTCGAAGCGCATTGCGTCGCTGTGGTCCCAGCGGCGTACCCGGGTATTGCGTGCGGCATCGGTGGCCTGCTGCGCATTGGTGGGGAACAGGCCGGCGGGCAGCGGCGGCTCGAAGCGGATGCTGCGGTCGTTGTCGTTCACGCCGTCGGCGACCCGGATCCGGCACATGACGCCGGGAAGTTGGTGCAGTTCCCGCCAGTCGTCGGTCACCTCCACCCAGTCGCCGTTGTTGAAGCGCAGGTGGTCGTCCCGGCCGACGCTCTGTACCACCAGGCGGTCTCGTGCCGGGTTGATGTGGGTGACGCGCGAGGCCACGGTTGCGTTGTCGCGCGACCACTTGAAGGTTGCCGTGCCCGGCGCACCGCCGGTGTGAACCTCGACGCGGTAGAGCTGGTTTTCCAGGCCACGGTAGCCGGCCGCCGGGGGCACCTCGCAAGGGTCGGGTTCGAAGTCCGGCACCCCGGTCGCGGTGGACAGCCGGGCGCCGGACGCGCGGGTCGCCTCGACCCAGCCGGGCAGGTTCTCGTCCGGCGTGCTGCAGTCGGCGTTGCCCACGTTCGGCAACAACTTCACCTGCCAGACGGTCTGCAGACGGCCGGTGGTGTCCACACCGACCGCCTGTTCGATCAGCGCGGGCGCCTGCAGGGCGGTTACCTCCCGTTGCCAGACATCCACATAGACGAGGTGCGGGCCGCCCGCGGGCAGCGCCTCGGGATTCGGGTAGTAGGGCTGGGCGTCGTAGGCCACGGGGGCGCTGCCGGCGAGGCCGGCCAGCTGCGGATCCCAGATGTTGGGCGGCGCGCCGTGGTTCTCGGCGAGCAGGCCGTCGACGTAGATCCGCCCCGGCCCGATGCTCAGGCCGCCGCCGGCAGCTTCGATGCGGAAGCCGTCCGGCGTGGTGCGCGGGACGACGGTGCCACCGAAGGTGTCCAGGGTGCCGGCCTGCAGGCGGCGCGAGAGCTGCGCGACCCACTCGTTCCAGTCGGCGTCGAGCTGGACCCGGCCCTGCTGCATGACGACGCCGAGAAAGTCCTTGCGGGCGTCGAAGCGGATGCGGCTGAGATCGAAACTCATGGTCTGGCTCCCTCAGGATTCGTAGAAGATGCCGGCGCTCAGGCCGACCCTCAGGTACTCGGCCAGGCGTATGCGGAGATTGGTCTCGCGCTGCGGGCCGTAGAGGTGATGGAAGGCGCCCATTTCGCCTTCGTCGTCGGCGCCCTGCAGGACCTCGCGCGGCGTGGAGGTGGCGAGCTGGGCATAGGCGGGTGTGCCGTAGCGGCGCGAGGTGAAGCGCGGGGCAACCGGATGATCGGGTCGGTCGGAATCGGGCAGGCAGCGGTGCCGGACCGGCACGCGCGAATCGAGCGGCAGCCACGAGAAGCGTACGCAGCCGACCTGCCGGCGCGTGCTGCGCACCGCCACCGGCCAGGCGTCGCCGTCGGACAGCAGCGCCAGCAGGATGCAGTTGGAGATCAGGCCGATCTCGGCGGCATGCAGCTTGCCGATGACGGTGCAGGCATCGAGCGACAGGGCCGCGCCCGGACCGAGGTCGTCGAGCCCGGCAAAGGCGATGCGCTCGGGGGCCGTGGCGTCGATGATGCTGTCGACCGCGGACAGTCTGGCGCGCGGGTGGCTGCGCAGTCTGCCCACGATGCTGCGCTCGATGCGGGTCTCGAGCCCGGGCAAGGCAAGCCGCATGGCCGGCTCGTCGGCGTCCAGCGGTTCGCCCGCGGGGGTGAGGGCGAGGCCCGGCACCAGGGTGCAGTCGCGCAGGTCGAGGCGGGCAAGGGCGTTGCCGCCGTCGTCCGGCACTTCGAGCGTGGCGCCGGAGATGAGCAGGCCGCTCAGCACGCAGGCACTGTTGGCGCCGCCGCGGATTTCGAAGCTGTCGAGCAACAGCGCCGGTCGCCGGCCGTTCTCCGCACGGATCTCGATGCCGGCATCGTCGTCGATGGCGATCGACAGGCTGGCGGGGTAGCGGCCGTTGTCGGTGATCACGACCAGGCCGGCGCCGCCGATCGCGGCCAGTGCCGACGCGATGTCGGCGTGTTCGTCCGGCACGCGGGCCACGGCCATTGCCTCGGCCGGGGGGGCGAAGCTGGCGCCGCGCTCGTACTCGCCGCCGCCGATGTCGGCGCTGAAGCCTTCGTGCCAGGTCAGCCGCACATCGGCCGGGTCCGGGGCGTCCGCCGGCAGCGCGATGCGGCCGCGCAGGGGGTCGATACGGTAGAGGCCGTCCGGCGCCGGTGTGTGCGCCCAGCCCGCGCCGTCGTCGGCGAGGTCGCACACGCGGATCGCCGCGCGTTCCACGGCCGCGCCGTCCACCCACAGCACGAGCGCGGGTTGCGCATTGTCCAGCGGGGCGTCGTCGTGCGCCCGCTCTCCGTAGTGTCGTTGCAGATCGCGCGCGAGCCGTCGTCGCGACAGGGGCAGGGGCACGTTGTCCGGGTGGGCGAGGTGGGTGATGTCGTCTTCGGCGGCCGGGCGGTTGTAGAGCGGCAGGTCATGGTTGAGCGGGCTTGCGCGATAGCGATGGGGGCCGTCGCGCGCAACCGCCGCCCGGCTCCGCGAGCAGGCCTGGATGCGCCACAGGTGCAGGCCGACGTTGGGGATGTTGTGCCGGCCACGGCCGGTGTCGATGCGGCGCACATCCACCGTCCGGCACTGCGCCTCGAAGGCGGTGCCCAGCCATTCGAGCGCCCCGCCGTGGCGCAGCGCGGGCGACTGCAGGCAGGACGGTCTGACGTGGTTCATGTACTGGGTGACGATGAGGCGCTGGAAGTACTCCACCGCGCGCGCATCCAGGCCGGTGACGTCGCGGGCGAGCTGTTCGAGCACGAGGGCGGTGCCCTTGCGCCTGCGCATCGCGATGGTGTGGGCGACCTCGGCGCGGGGGCTGGCGATGCCCGGCACGGCGTGGTGCAGGCCCTCGTAGCCGATCAGGTCACCGATGTAGGGCACGACCCAGTCGGCACAGGTCTCGATGAAGGCATCGTCGTGCAGTTGATCCAGGGCCTCGCCCATCACTTCAATCTGCTCGGCGAAGACCGTGATGAGCGACTCCAGCGGCCCGCGGGCGAGCCCGGACTCGCGGGCGAGGCGGGCGTCGTGAATGCGGTGGACCGCGGGCAGCAGCTGATAGAGGCGTTCGGCTTCCCGGCTCACGGCATCACCTCCAGCTCGATGGGCGCATCGGCCAGGGTCAGCAGCTCGGCCGGTGCGGGTTCGCCGGTGGCTGAGGCAACAGGCAGGTGCGCGAAGATGCGCGGCTTGACGTTCTCCGGTGCGTCGAGACGGTGCAGGCGGATCACGTTGATCGCGATCACGCCCGCGACGCTATGCGCCACCTTGGCGACCTCGTCCACCGAAACCGCCTGCCCGAAGCGCCGCGCGTCAAAGCCGAAGCGCTGGCGAAGCGCGCGGTCGACCGCGGCGAGCACCGTCTCGTGCTCGAAGGCCGGATCGACCTTCACCAGCAGCTGCAGACGGAAACGCACATCGGTGTGGGTGACGATGCGCAGCGGAATCAGGGGGTCGCCCCAGGCGTGCAGTGCCGAGGCGAGCTGGCCGAAGGTGGCGCTCGATGTGGGCACTTCGGCGCCGTCGATGCCGGCGATGGTGAGAAAGACACCACGCGCCGGACCGGCGGGCACCCACAGGGCATGGGCCTTGGCGATGCCGGCAAAGGCGCGGGCGAAGTGCATGTAATCGGTGATCGAGACGGCCCGGTCCAGCGTCATCACGGTCAGCGGGGCGTTTTCGCGGGCGCGGGCGGTGTCCTCCGGGTCGCCGCCGCCGGTGGCGGCTTCGGGGTTGATGACTTCACTCACCCCGAGCGGGCGGGTCAGCAGGGTGGTGAGGGTATCCGCGCCGACGTTGCCGGCCCGCCCCAGTCCCTTGCGGTAACGGGCGCGGATGTTGGTGCTGCCGCTGGGCAGACGCGCACCTTCGATACCGTCGCCGAACTGAACGATGGTGCTCGCCTCGCCCACCCGCCGGGTCTCGTAGCGCCGCGCTTCGGGCTCGGCGGCGTAGAGCGTCGGCACCTCGCGCCAGGCCACCTCGCCGACCCGCACTTCCAGCGTCGAGCGGCTGCCGGAGGGCGTGTTCGCGGGGACATGGGTGAGCGGCTCCTGCGACAGCACGAAGCGCTGGTTGGTCGCGCTGCCGTCGCCGTCGCCGAGGATTTGCGTCACCGATTCGCCATGGGTCGCGAGCGCGACGTTGGCGTTGATGTGCAGACCGCGGCGGTCGTAGCAGTGCCGGGTCGCCAGCGCGAGTCGCAGCCGGGTGCGCACGCGGTCGGACTGCACCGCCTCGGCCGTCGCGACGAGATGCACGATCTCGGCGACCACCTCGTCGTCGCCCTCATGGGCGGCGAGTTCGATCTGGCTGCCACGGGCCTCGACGGTGCCGACCGCGCCGTCCTGATCGCGCAGCCTCAGGCGCAGGCGCGCCGCGTGCGTGCCGACGAGGGCGGCGAAGTTCTCGGCGCTGAGCGCCAGCGAAAAAGTGAGGGAGAGCACGCCGAACAGCCGGACCGGAGGGGCCATCAGCCACAGGCGGTCGCCGGCCGCGAGCGTGCGCAGCGTGCCGTCCTCGGCGACCCAGTCGAGACCGCTCACCCCGTCGGCGATGCGTATGCACTGGCGCGGCCCACGCAAGGCCAGCGGGCGGCCGGGTTCGAGTTCCGGTGCCAGCGTGTCCAGCGCAATCTCGTCGCCATACACGGGCGCGCTCAGCGGCTCGGGTGCGAGCTCGAGCGGCTCGCTCTGGATGTCGACCACCAGGCTGCGCACCGCCGGGCGCAGCGCGGCCGGCACGGCGGTGCTCAGCTTCACCCGGGTGGTCTGTCCGCTCAGTAGGTACTCCGCGCGGCTGCCGGTGCCGACTTCCAGTACCCGATACGGCGCGATGGATCCGGGCACCGACAGCAAGGCCCAGCCACCGGCGACGATGTCGTCCTTCTTCGGGCTGAGGTCGATGGTGTCCTCGGCGCGGATCAGCGGCGCGCGCCGCCCGGGCTGCGTCACGATCCGCCCCGCAAGAGCGCGGTCGATCTCGGCACTGATCGCGAAATAGGCCTGTTGCGCCGCCTCGCCCGGTGCGGCGATCAGCTCCTGTGCGTCACCGACCATGGACAGCAACGGGTTCGCTGCCCCTGGTCCGGCCGCCAGTGCGGCCGCGGGCAGCAAGGCCTCGACCGCCTGGATCAAGGCCGTCGCCGACCCCGGTGCACCCGCGTCCGGCGCCGAACCGCCGGCGCGAACCACCCCGAGGGCGGCGAAATGGCGTGCGACCGCGGCAATGCTCTCGGGCGTCGGTGGGTCCAGCAGCGGCAGGACGTCGCGTTTTCGGGCGATATTCACGGCCAGCGTGACCAGCCCGGCAACATCCGCGGCGGCGGCCGCGCCCAGGGCCGAGGCCGCCGCCGCGCGCGAATGCTCGCGCAGGGATGCGGCCGAGTCGCCCAGGGCGTTGACGGCGTTGGCCGGGTTGAGCAGGGCGGCGGTGCCGGCCACGCTCGCGCGGGCCTCTGCTGCCACCGCGGTGATCTGGTGTTCCAGTCGTGCGAACACGGTGGCCGCGGCGCCTGCGATCGTCCGGTGCAGGCGCATCAGGGTCTGCCCGACCGCGCCGCCGGCCGAGAACACCGTCCCGGTCATTTGCTGCACCGTATTGACCGCATTGGCCGGGTTGAGGAGGTTTGCGAGATCGGCGGGATCGAGCTCGTTGTGAAACGCTTCCGTGAGGGTGTTCATGAACTCGGTTGCAATGGTGTCGGGCGAGTCCCCGCCCGGGCCGCTATTGGCGAGTTCGGTGAGTTCGGTCTGAAACTTCTTCAGCGCCTCGCGGGCGGCCTCCGCGTTCTCGTCCTGGCCAGACAACAGGCTGCTGAGGAACCCGCTGATCCACGATCCCACTTGTGCGACGGCGTCCTGCCTCCGCGCTTCAACGGCGTCCAGTGCCGCAGTCCAGGACGACTGCAGTGCGCTGCCGATCACGCCCGGTGCCTCGGTGGGCAGATTGTCCCCGACCAGTTCGAGCACCTTTCTCGCCACCTCGACCGGGTCGGACAGGCCATCCGCCGCGAAGCCCTGAAGAATGGCCGGCAAACCCGTGAGCATGCCTTCCACGGCGAGCCGCGCCGCATCCACCGCACCCTGCCAGCTCAACTGCTCGGCTGAGTTCTGCAAGGCCTGCAGCGCGTGCGCCTGTGCGTTGATCAGGTTGCGTGCGCGCTGGACGACCTCCCCGGTCGCCTGGTCCGCGACCTGGGCGACGCCATCCACCGTCTGTCGTGTCAGAGCGACGGCATCATTGACCAGCGCACCCCCGGCCGCCATCACGCCGCCGCCGACGCTGGCGGCATCGCTCATCGCCCTGGTCGCTTCGCCCTGCGCCGACGAGATCGCCGCGAGCACGACGTCGTCGACGGTGGCGGCGATCAGGGTTTCGAACGGTGCGGAACTGCCGCTGCGCTGTTCCGGGTAGATCGGGGCCAGCACGCTGAAGTCCGGCCACTCCTCGGTGTCGCCGGGGTGTTCCGGCAGGCTGCCGTTGGGCAGGCCGATGTAGGTGGCCTTGGCTTCGTCCGACAGCGCGCGCCAGTCGGGTGCGGCGTGGCCGAAGACCGCGGTTCGCGTCCGGAAGGCGTAGACGCGCACCCGTTCGCCGGGCGTGAAGGGGTGGTCGGCGCCAAGTGGTTCGTGCCAGTGTACGCGGGTGAGGGCGCGTTCCGGGTCGGTGCTCACCGATGTCAGCGTGCGCACCGCCCAGTGGGCTGCGTCCGGTGCCGGTTCGTGCTCGATCGACATCAGGAGGATGCGATCGCCCGGTTCAAGGCCGGTGTCGCTGCCGGCGAGCCACAGCCCGGTGTCGCCTGCGGCCGGTGCGCGGGGCCGGCTGAGCTGCGGGGCCAGGGCGTTCCAGTCCGCGCGGGCCGGCGCGGGCTCGACCGTTTCGAATACCTGTGGCGTTTCGTCCTGCCCGGGCACGCTCTGGACACGTGTGCCGGTCGGAATCAGGATCGGCGGGGTCGCCGCGCCGGGTACGACCTGCAGGGTGAAGGCCAGATGGGTCGTGGCCGCCACGCCGGGGGCGGGGCGGTAGCCGATGAGGGTGGCGAGCTCGCGCACCGAGCGGTGTTCGGTGGCGGTGCGCAGGTATTGCTCGTTGGCCTGGCGCTCGGCGTAGAAGGCGAGCACGTCCAGGGTGCTCGCGAGCCCGTCGGCCAGCGCGAGGCTGAGGTCGGAGGGTTCGCGCGTGGTCAGGCCGGCGAGGGCCGGATGCTCGCTGCTCGACAGGCGCGCGACCATGGAGGCGAAGAAGTCCGAATGACGGCCGGGGCGCCATGCGATCTCGTCCTGCCCCGGTGGGTTGCCGATGCGGCCCGGCGTGCGCAGGTCGACCCCGGCGCAGCAGTCGCAATCGCGTCGATGGCCAGGCTTGCGGGTCATCATTTGCCTCCGTGCAGTTCGAGCCGCAACACGCCGTGCTCCGGGTGGTTGGGGTCGTTGTCCAGACGCGCGATCTCGAGCGGGCCGAGCGGCAGCATGCCGTCCTGCGCGGCGTTTTCGTCCGTACGGCCTTGCCGGGCCAGGCGCAGGATCTGGGCCGACGTGACCCCGGCCACCGCGCGTGCCGCGGCGAGAATCGGGCTGAGATAGACCGGTTGGCCGAAACTGAAGTTGTCCGGGTGGAACAGCGCCCGCCGGCCATCGCCGCGGACATGGTTGCCGAGCGCTTCGAGCAGACCGCGGCGCACGTCGCTGCGGAAGTGGTGCGCATCGACGCAGACCATCATCTCCAGTTCCAGCGACACCCGCAGCGGATCCTCGACGCGCAGATCGTGCCCGGCCATGCGGAAGCGTTCGAGGTGATCCGTGGCCTGCGCGGCGAAGACGGTGTCGACCGGTTCGCCACCGTCGCGATCGACGGTCACGAACATGGTGTGCCAGCTCCCGGTCCAGCGCAGCCGGGCGGCGGCCTGTTGCACGCCGTCCATCCGCCCGCAGACCTCGGCGTAGTCGGCTGGCGTGACCGCGCGTTGCTGGGTGCGGAACGCGTGCGGCGCGCGGCGGCGGACCTCCGCACGAGTCTCCGGTCGCCGGCCGCCGGTGGCGGCCATCGGGTTGGTCACCGATTCGATGCGGCCGTCGGCGCTTACCGCGTGTGCGATGGCGCCGGCCCCGACATTGCCGGCCGGGCCGTTGCCGACCCGGTAGTGGGCGACGAAGCGGGTGCCCGGTTCCGGGCGCCGGCCGTGACGGTCGTCGCCGAAGCGGATCGTCGCGTCTTCGTCGCCGCTTTCGAGCACGAAGTGGGTGTCGCCGCTGCGGCTGTTGAGCAGATCGCGGCGCGCGGTCCAGACCTCGGCCTCGGCGTCCGGGTTGGCGACGAGGGTGATTGCAGGCAGGGCGTCGCCGGTGTGCCAGCGCATCGCCGACGTGGCGCTGGCGCGGTCGTCGAAGGGCAGGCGTTCGCGCCGCGTCAGGCCGAGTTCGACCGTGGTGCGCGACACCGTGCCCTGACGTGTGACCGGCCCTTCCGCCAGGGCGGGGGAAAAGCGTGGCGGCAGCGGCTCCGGCGGTGTCCGGTGACAGGGGTCGTGCGCGGCGTGTGCGGCCGCGCGCGGGTAGTGGAGCCGCGCGTCGGGCACCTGCCCCGGCGACGGGTCGACGATGCCGAGACCGTGATCGACGAGGACGATGTTGCCGAGCGCGACGGACACGTCGGCAATCGTGTCGCCGGTTGCGCCTTCGGCAGAGATGCACAGCGGGAACGGCAGCGCGTCGCCGCGATGCCACTCGATCTCGGTGATTGGCGTGTCGTCCAGCGGGTCGACCAGGACCTCGGTGTCGTCGTCGACGGCGTGGGCACGCACCCGCGTGAGCCTGACCGCGTGTCGGTGCGCCGGGTCGGCATCTTCGGCCAGCCCGGTTGCCGGGCCGCGCTCCTCGATCAGCACGAGCACGTCGCCCGCCGCCAGGTCGGGCCAGTGACCCCGCAGCGTCGCCCGTGTGGCCCCGCGCGGCAGGCAGCAGCGGCCGTTGCCCCAGGTGTGAAAGTGCAAGCGGTTGTGGGCCTCGCGCAGGGTTGCCGGGTGCATGGGCTCGAAGGTTTCGGGGGCGGCCTGTACCGCGCTGCGCTCGTCGGGCGAGTCGGGTTCGATACGGCCGGGCAGGCCCGGCACCCGGGTCAGGAAGCGTATCTGCCCGGGCAGTTCGAACGCCGCGCCGGACACCGCCACATGGAGCCATGCACGGGCGTTGCAGCCGTCGTGCATCGGGTAGTCCACCAGCAGTGCGTGGCGGCGCAGGCTGCGGCGCAGGCGCGCGGTGTCGAAGTAGGCCTCGGTGGCGATGGCATCCAGCCGGTAGTGCTGCAGGTCGCCGACATAGGCGATGAGTTCGACGAGGGTGGTGGCGACGTCCGCGGGACTGCGGTCGCGCCAGCCCGGCATGCGCGAGGCCAGCCGGTCCGTGAGCAGGCGGCGCAGGCTGTCGTAGTCGCGCGCGAGATAGTCCAGGTCCGGCGCGGGCGAGAGCGGCTCGGGGCAGTCGTGGCGGGGCTTGCAGTCGAAGGGGCTGGGGCATTCGACCTTGAAGGAGAAGTCCACCGCGGACAGGCGCGGGTCGAACCCCGTCGGCGGCGTGTCCGCATCGTCCTCGCCGCGCACCAGCGTCAGGCGGTAGGTGCTGAAGTCGCCCTCGCTGTCGGTGCGGACCACGAGCACCCGCTCCGGCGCTTCCAGGGCGGCAAACAGCGCGATCTCGTCGGGCGTGGCCTCGGCCGGGGGGGCGTCGGCGGTCGCGACCCACTCGATACCGGTGCGCCGGATGCGCTCGCCACCGCGTATGCGGACCTGCTCGCGCGACAGCGCCGGCGGCACCGGCTTGAGCAGTCGCAGCAGCAGGGTGCGCTGACGCGGCGAATCGGGCGGGGCGTCGTTGTCGAGCACCTCGAGCCAGTCGATGCCGTTGAGCGTGGGGTGGGCCTCGACCGCGGCGCGGCGATTCTCGTCGCAGCAGGTGTAGATCATGGCGCGCCTCCGTCGGCCTGGACAAAGGTGTGGGTGTCGCGCTGTTCGCTTCGCCGCACGATGTACTGCACGGTGACCTCCAGGCGGGCGTCGACCGCGCGCACCGAGACGCCCTCGACGGTGATGAGCTCGCCAAGCCATTGCTGCAACGCGCTCTGCACCAGAAACTGCGTGGTGGCCGCCAGCTCCGGGCTGTTGGGTGCGAAAACCAGTTCGCGCAGGCCGCAGCCGAAGTCGGGCCGCATCACGCGCTCGCCGGGCGCGGTGAACAGCACCTGCTCGATCAGCCCGCGTATCCAGCGTTCCTCGGGGTCGTCGCGGGTATGGCCACGGCCGTCGAATCGGTAGGGAAAGGCTGCGCGCAAGGTCATGGTCCGCTCTCCTCCCATTCAGGTGCCGATGACCCGGGTCTGCGCCGCGACCGGGACCAGCGGCGTGCCGTTCGGTGCGCAGACGGCCTGGCTGTCCATCAGCACCAGGGGTTGCCCGTTCGAGGTGACCCGTGTCGCGGCCACCACCCATTGGCCTGTGACGCAGGGCGAGGGTGCGCCGGAGACGTTGAAGGCGCAGCCGGCCACGGCCCAGGGTGCGCTCATCAGCACGGTCGGCTGGCCGCTGACCAGCACCCGCGGGTTGGGCGCGGTGGCGGTGGCCGAACCGCCATGTGCGCACAGCACCGATGCACCGACGTGGAGTAGGGGGCCAGGCATGTCAGGTCACCGTGAGCGCGCCGTTGTTGATCGTGACCGCCGGTCCCACCAGGGTGATCGACGCGCCCTTGCCGTTCTGGATGTAGATGCCGGTGTCGTTGACGATGAGCGTGGCGCCGGTGGCGCTCTTGATCATGATGCCGCCGGTGGGGCCGGGCAGGTCGGATATCGTCAGGCCGTTCTGCAGCGGCGTCTGGAAGGTGATCGCGGGCGTGACCGGGGGCGTGGCGCGCGCGAGCGCGGGCACCTCGGCGGCACTGCCCCAGAAGCAGCCCACCCAGATGGGGAACTCGGGGTTGCCCTGTTCGAATTCGACCCACACCCCCGAGCCGATCACCGGCATCGCGAACATGCCGTTCTGCAGCCCCGCGATCGGCACGCAGGGCATCGCCCAGCTCGCCGGGACGAGGCCGGCCACATCGGGCACCTGCACTTGCAGCCGTCCCTGCTGCATCGGGTCGACGTTGTTCAGCACCATGCCGCGATACTTGCCGTAGTAGCGCTGGCTCATGTCGGCACCCGGGGCGTGATCGACACCAGTCCGTTGCGCGTCAGGTCGAAGCGCTGGCGGAAGCGGCCGCGCGCCAGCGTGCTGGTCACGCTGCGTACGTAGTACAGGCCGTTGTAGGCCACGCCGGCGCCGCGCACACCGACCAGCCGCCGCGCCTTGAGCACATGGCCGTAGCGCAGCACGTCGAGCTCCCCCGACGCGGTCACTGCATCCTGCGACTTGCCGGCCTCGGCCAGGCCCTTCGACAGGGCCTGCATGGGGTTCATCTTGGCGGTCTCCTTCATTACCCGCAGGTTGGCGATTGGTGCCGGCAGCATTCCCAGGGGGGGCTGCAAGGGGTTGAGGTCGGGAATCGGCAAGGGAATCGGCACCCGGGTATGCGGGTTCTGGATCAGCACCACCGGCAGCACGCCCTTGTCGGGGTCGAAGGCGAACTGCAGGCTGTCGACGTTGGTATGCACGTCCATGTCGATGTTGAGCGCCGGCTGGGGCGGGCCGACCTTGATCTCCGGGCCGAAGTAGGCCACGTTGGTCAGCGGCACCTCGCCGGGCTCGATGTAGAAGACGTGGCCGACGGCCTCGGCGAGGGTTCGGATGTAGGCGAGATCGGTGCCTTCCTGGGCGGGGATGCGCTCCACCGGGATCGGCACGTCGGTGAAGATCTCCGGCACCGGCAGGGGGACGATGCCGAACGGCGCGTACTTGGCGCAGATCAGCGCGACACGACCGGCGATCGGCATCGCCGGGTAGGGCAGGCCGCTGAAGTCGATGCGGTCCATGATGCGAGTCAGGTCCTCGCCGATGACGCTGATCCGGCCCGCGGTGCCGCCTTGCCCCGGTTGCACCGATACGCGCGTGACCACGCCGTCGAACAGCGGCTGCGGTCGCCCGCCGAGGGTCACGATGAGCACCACCCGCAGCGGTGGCGTCACCGGCGTGGTGTTCTGGCCGACGGCGATCAGCAGAATCGTGTTCAGCTCCGAGCGGTTCGACACCTTGAAGCTCAGCTCGAAGCCGCTCGGCGCGTCGGCGGCGACGGTCACCGTCGCCTGTTCCAGGGCGTTGACCACCAGCGCCGGCACCGGGATCGGCACCACCGGCCCCATCAGCAGCGAGAGGTGGATTGGTCCGCTAGTCACCGTCGACTCCCGGCACGCCCTCGGGCAGGGTGATGCGGATGCGCTTGCCCACGGTGTCGGTCAGCGCGTCCGGGTGCATCACCCCGTTGCCGTCGCACAGGCGCCAGTATTGCGTCGGGTCGCCGAGATGGGTGGCGGCGAGGTTGTCCGGCCGGTCGCCGGCGTGGATGCGCACTTCGCGCAGGCTCGCGAAGCGCTCGGGTGGCGGGATGAAGCGGCGGCGCACGTAGTTCACCACCTCGCCGTCCGGGCGTGTCCACTGTGCGATCTCCAGCCCGTGGTAGCGACTGCCCGGCGAAAAGGCGGGCGACTCCAGTGCATTGGCCTGCATGAAGGCCTTGATCGGGTCGGTCATGGCAGTCCTCCGATGCCGAGCGCGTCCATCGCCGCCGTCGCGGCCTTGCCGGCCATGCGCTCGCGCGATTGCAGATAGGCCAGGTACAGGCCGCCGCCCTTGTGCGCGTGGCCGAGGTCGTCCACCGACAACACGCGCAGCCCCAGGCTGACGGTCGCGCGAATCGGGTTGAGCGCGGTGTCGAAGGCCTCCTCGGTGATCGAGAACTCGGTCACCCGCACCGGCACGATGCGCTCGGCACCCCACACCAGCAGCGCCATCGCCGACTCCATCGGCGCAATCTGCAGGGTCCCGGACGCCGCCAGCGCGTTCGCGGCGAGCAGATCCTCGGAGGTCGGCTGCACCAGCGACTCGAGCACCGCGAGCTGCGGCGCGATGCCCACCGACACCGCAGTCGCATTCTGCTGCGGAAACTGGAGCTGGTCGGTCGCGTCGATGTCCGCCTCCAGCGTGAAGGTCTCCACCGCCGGCCCGGTCAGGCGCAAGGCATCGGCACTGTCCGCCCCCTCGCCCATGTGGCGCGGCTGCAGGCTGCGCTTGAGGCTGTCCGGGTTGTACTGTAGCGCGACCACCCGGCGTACCTGGGCCGAGACCGGATCGACCAGTACCAGGCCGGCTTTGACGAGGCGGGGGGAGGTGGGCATGCCACTCATGGAGTCGGTACCTCGGTGATATTCCGCGCATGGAGCACAAAGCGTCCGGGAAACCGGGCTTCAGCAGCGCGCAGGTCTGCGAGAAAGTTGGTAGCAATACGGCGATTTGCGATCGACCATGTCACAACGGTTTCAGATTGATTCGTGAGCGTTGCCAGATCCCGGGCCAGAAGAGTGCTGGCCTCGCTGCCTCGCGAGAGCGACCCTCGCGGGAAGCTGCGCAAGATGTTCGTGTCCGCGAGCACTATGCGAAAACGCCCGGGGAACCGCGCCGTCAAGTCGATGAGTTCGTCGAGAAACCTTCCCTGAACCCGGCCAATCAAGTGCCAGTCAACGATGGCGTACGGGTAGCGTTCAAGTATCGCAAGATCCTTTCCGAGTTCCTCGCCGATACGTGAAGTGCGCGTAAGTACCTGATTTGGATAGCGCTTGATCTCGCGAAGGACGATGTTTCCGCCGTCCTCGAAGAGGCGATCGACAATACGCATGCCCTCGGCAGTCGGAACCTCAACCTGGCGCAGTCCGTTTGCAGGAAGCTGGAGGCGATCAGTGAAGACCCGAAGCGCGTCCTCGCCGTGAGTACCGAAGATTGCGCGGAGATCTTCCCGTGTGTCCCGCGTGATGTGCTGAGCATAGGTGGGAGGGAGTGCCCTCGCGCCAGCTCCCGCAGCCTCAGAGGCTTCGCCGATGTCTCCTGATAGTTGCGCCTCGCGATAGCCGCCTCGTCCCGCTGATGGTGAGGCCGTGAGCTCTTCCGGTGCAGCGCGTACGCCGCGACGCGTCTCATCGGCGATATGCTCTGCGAACAGTGCTTCGCCGGTGTGCAAATCGGGGGCGTCATTGGCACGTTGGCGCATGGCTCGGCGTAGGTTCTCCGGGCTAACCGCCGTGGCATCGACCTCGCGCGCGAGTCTTGCTTGCGACTCGAGAACGGAGAGCGCGGTATCGTCTTCCAGCCCGAGCGAACGTCCAAAAGCTGCAGCCTCGTCGATTACCTCGGCGGGCGCGGCGGCTCGAAGCTCTGCACTCATTGCCGAGCGCGGGACAAAACCATCAATTGCTCGACGCAAGCCCTCGTCGAACTGATCCCTCAAGAAGCGCAGTTCCGTCGGGCTTAGCTCGGAGATCCTGGAAACAATGCGCGCTTGCTGCAGTTCCGCCAGAAACTGCTCAAATCTCGCGAGCCCTCGTCTAGCACCATGCCAGGCGATGATCATGAGGCGATACCCTCCTTCAATACCGACGCCGAGGGCTTCGTTGGCGCGGTGGCCGATCGCGACGATGGCTTGCACCTGGCGCCGAATCTCTGCCTGAGCTTCCGCGCCCCGAACGACGGCACGCTGTATTCTGCGGTCGAGATCCGGTAGCGCTTCCACGGCGTCGCGGAAGCGTAAGACGTCACCCGACTCGTTTAGGGCGAGGGCGGCGGGGCGGATCGTTCTGACCGCAGCAACTGCCGCACCCAGGTCTGCCGCGGCGCCGACGCAGGCGAGCACCAACCAGGCAATGCTGGGGTCCTCCGAGAGCAGTTGCGCGTCGTGGGCGTTTTGCTCACGCACATAGGTCTTGAATGCATCTATTGCCTGCCACGTTCCGATTCCGAAAGCGGCGGCGCCCGCGCCGACGGCTAAGGCTCCCCCACCCAAGGTTGCTACAGTGAGAGCCAGCGCGAGAGCCGCAACTGCGACACCCTCAAGCAGCGCGGTGATCTGGCGATCGGATATGTGATCCCGGATGATGAGATCAAGAATCGAGTTGGCCTCGATCCCCTGAGCTTCGCGGGAGGCGGCGATCAGAGCATCGAGGCGGTAGATGAAGCTCGGGGTGCTGTGTATCTCGGTGCGCGTCTCCCGTATTGCATTCCGGTGGTTCCGGATGTAATCGAGCATCAGGGATTGCACATGCTGCGGTGCTGCATTGGCGAGGTCACGGTGGGGAAAGTCCGGCATTGAAAGCACCGGGTGCGTCGCACTGAGATCCTGAACGGCGCTTCTCCCCGCGGAGCTCGCTTCTGCGGATGCGCTGGCAGCTGCAAAAGCGCCCGCTTCATCGATAGGACTCTCGTTCATGGCCGATCTCGGCCGCATTAAGCCTATCGAACGGCTTGCTTCCCGATCGGACCGGGCAAAGTGCTCGGAAGCGCCGGATGCGGAAACGGCCAGCGCCAGTTCGGATGCGTGACCTGCGTTTCCGTAGCGCTCTTGGGCCACGTAGAACACGTGATCCAGTTGGTCGAGCATCCTATCGGCAACACGTACCGTTTCCCTTTCAAACCCTTGGCGCCAGTTCTCGATGGCCGTGTCGAAGTCCGAGAGTGAACTGAATCCGTTCTGGTGGAGCGCCTCTTCCAGTTCGTTTCGCAAGTCGGCTCGTGCTTCAATGAACGCGGTATCACGTACCCCGAATTCGTCGACCGACGGAACACGCGTCAGTCTGCGATACTGCTTGCGTAGTTCGTAGAGCGCCTCAAGACCATAGAGTCGAGCGGATAGTCGCCCCAGTTCGAGCCGCTCGCGACGGTGCCCCGCTTCACTTTCGAGATAGGCGTCCAGCGAGGCTTCGAAGCGTAACCAGTCGTCGGTTGATGCGGTGATTCGTGATTGCCACTGGGTCAGTTCCACAGCGGACATAGAAGCGAGCTTTTGACCCACGCGAAGCGCGATTTCATAGTCTGTCGGTGAAAGCCTCCGCGAGGCGGACGGGTCAAACAGCAATTCGCGAACATGCTCCGGAAGCTCGAGGATCGACTGCCGGGTTTGCACCAAGCGGTCGCGTACGTGCAGCCAGTACTCGGACATTCGTCGGTCATCGGCGCTGGTGCCAAGGCGCTCGTTTCGACGATAATTTGTCTGGTTCCAGAACCGGCGATCGGTTTCTGCGTGCAGTTCATCGCGTTCTTGTGGAGCCATCCCCGCGACGGTTCGCCTGATGGCTCGACGCTCGTTGTCGGAAACGGGAGAGAGCGTCCGGTCGGTGACCCTGACGAGGACGTAGCCGCGCTGCACATCGGCCGATGTAGCGGTTTGCGGTACCCCGAGCCACTGCCAGCCGGCCGTATCTCGCGCCGTTATGGCTCTGTCGCGGCTATCGAGGCCCGAATACTGCCGGATGAACTCGAGAAGCAGATCTTCGGAGTTCATTTCCTCGTTCACCTGGACCGAGAAGTGGAAAGTTACGCCCTGGGGTGCTTCGCACAACAAGACCGGCGCAGCGCCTTGCTGCTGGACAACGTGGGCTGACTCGTGTGTGAGGAGGCGCTGTCCCGTGTCAGTCGCTGGAGAAAAGGCACCTCGCGCAAACCCGATCTCGTTGCCGTAAGTCCACGCGCGGGTTCCGAGTGCTCTTGCGACGGTGTCAGCTTGAGGGCTGACGTTGAGCTTTACTGAATCGAGTGATGAACCAAGACGGGATTCGATGGCGTCTCGCAGTGGGTCGGGCATGGGGGTTCGCTGGCCCCGCTTGGCTATGTCGACCAGCGGGCTGGCGCTTGGATTACTGGACGCTGCCGACTGCAATCTGGGCCTTGTTGCCGAGCCGCTTGCGTTCGAGATCTGCTCCGCCTCCGCTTCGAGGGCAACGGGTGCGGCTGGACGCCGACTATCCGGTTCGATTGCGATTTGTGCAAAGTTGACTGAATGCCGTGGAACCGCGAATGAAGGTGTGTCGACAGGTGAGCGCGTCCCGCCGTGCGCACTAAGACGCCCTTGCCACCCTTTTGGCTGAGGCGCTTTCTCGGACGCAGCGGGGGGTAGTAAAGGCGATCGGTTCAAGGTTTGATACCCCCGATGATGTGCTCGCCGATGCGCTTCCCGGCGCTTCGTGGGCAAGAGCTTCCTTTAACGCAGCCGAGGTCCAATTGTCGATAACCGTCGTAAGCGATGAGTCTGGCCACCCCTGACGAATTACCTAGCCTCTCCTCAAGCGCATCCTGCAGACTTTTCGCAACAGCTCGTGCCTCGTCGGCTTTCAACCCTTTCAGTACGAGGCGGTCAATGTGCAAGACAACCCGCGTCATACCCACCCCCTCGTCTCGGCATCCGAGAACGGTTTTTCGCGCTTGGCCGCCTCCATCTGCGCGGCGCGCAGCAGGTGGGCCATCGTGACCGGCGTGTGTGCTTCGGCGGCGAGGAAGGCGGCGGCGAGGGCGATATTGCGGATCGTGCCGCCGGTGACGGCGAGTCGGGCGAGGCGGTGGAAGTCGAGGTTTTCCTGCGGTGTCGCGGCCGGGAACACGTTGCGCCAGATTGCTGCGCGCTGGGTCTGGTCGGGGAAGGGGAAGTTCACCACGAAGCGCAGCCGGCGCTGGAAGGCGGTGTCGAGGGCGTTCTTGTGATTGGTGGTGAGGATTGCGAGACCGCCGTAGGTCTCCATGCGCTGCAACAGATAGCTCACCTCGATGTTGGCGTAGCGGTCGTGGCTGTCCTTGACCTCGCTGCGCTTGCCGAACAGGGCGTCGGCCTCGTCGAAGAGCAGGATGGCGCCGAGCGCTTCGGCCGCGTCGAAGACCCTGCGCAGGTTCTTCTCGGTTTCGCCGATGTACTTGCTGACGACGGCGGACAGGTCGATGCGGTAGAGCGGCATGCCGAGTTCGCCTGCGAGCACTTCGGCGGCGAGGGTCTTGCCGGTGCCGCTCTCGCCGCAGAAGAGCGTGGCGATGCCGAGGCCGCGGGCGCTCTTGCCGGCGAAGCCCCAGTCGTAGAGCACGGTCAGGCGGTGGCGGGTGTGGACCGCAATCTGCCGGAGGCTTCGGCATTGGGCCTCGGGCAGCACCAGATCCGCCCAGCGGGCCCGGGCGTCGATTAGCCGGGCGAGAGCTCCGAGGGCGTTCGGGCTGTCGTCCCGTGGGCCGGAGGAGGCGATACCCGCCCGGATGCGCGCGGCGGCCTGTTCGATCTGCCGGGCACTGGCATGCCTGCGACTGGCCCATGCGCCGAAGGTGTCGTCGTCGCTTGCGGTGCCGGCGAGTGCCTCGCGCCACAGTTGTCGCTGTGCCGGCATGTCGGGTTTGTCGACCCGGAAGCGCAGATGCTCGCCGGCGAACTCGCCGAACGCGCGTGCGGCGACGAATACCAGCCCCCCAAGTTGCAAGGCGAAGCGTGCAGTGGATGAGCCTTGGCCGGACGGCTCGTCATCGTCCGCGTCGATCAACAGCGCGGCGCCGATCAGCGCCATCTCGCGCTGGCACAGGCGCGCGAGCATCTCGCGTTCGGGTGCCGACGAGGGCAGGACGTCCGAGGGCAGTCTGAGCAGGTTCAAGCCTTGAACCTCGGCGATGCGCGAGGCGATGTCGTGCTGGGCGTCCCGGTCGTCGCCCGTCAGGATGAGCACCGGGGGATGGGCGCCGCTGCGGCCTTGAGCGTCGAGCACGGCGCTGATGGTCTCGACCAGCCCGGCGTGCTCCGGGGCGATCAGCGTCGTGCAGGCCGTCGGTTGGAGCATGGAGGTGAGGCGAGAATCGATCTGGTTGAGGCCGGCCAGGTAGTGCAGGATGCGCTCGTCGATCCGGATGCGGGCGGCGGTCAGGCTGCTGTGCTCGTCGAGATCGAGCAGCTTCCAGTGGCGCAGGGCACCGGCCGGCGTCAGCGCGCTCCAGTGCCCTTCGGGCAGGGCGGCCAGGGCGAGGCCAAAGGTGGGCCACGGGCGCTGCGGCGCGCCGTTGGCCTCACCGCACAGGGTCGCCAGTCGTGCGTCCATCTCGGCGCCTGCGGCGAGCAGGAGGGTGTCGCGCTCGAAGCCGCTGAGGCCGAACAACGCGCTGAGCGTGTCGATGGCGGGCGGCATGGGCATCGGCATGTCCGCCTCGTGGCGCGGGGCGGCGGGATCCGGCGCTTCGCCGAGCAGGCCGCGAAGCCGGCCGAATTCGCCAACCAGCATGCGCTGGTTGGCGGTGGTCCAGTCGATTGGCTGCGGCGCGTTCATGTGACCGTCACCCACAGGTCGAGGAAGGCGGGCGGGGTGCTGTCATGGTCGATGATGGGGCTGTCGACGCCATCGATGCGCAGGCGCGCCAGATGTGTGCCCGGCGCGGCCTGTGGCACGGTGAAATGCAGCGAGCCGGTCGGTGTGCCGAAGGCTGCCGCTTCGACCTCACGCTGGCCGAGTATGAGGCTGACGCGCTGGCCGGGGCGGGCGTGCGGTGTGAAATCCAGGTCGAGCTCGAGGGTGCCGTCGCCGTCGCGCGCGATGGTCTGCGGCAGGTTGGTGATGTTTGGCGCCACCAGCAGGGCCAGGCGATTGGTCTCGCGCGCATGGGCCTCGTCCGGCAACACGAGGCTTGCGAACACTTCATAGACGCCGACCGGGATCTCGGTCGCCTCGGCAGGGGCGAGCTCGAAAGCGAGTGCCGAGGTCGCGGCCGGGCCGCTGGCCGGCAGCGTACGGCTCAGCGCGAAGCGCTCGCTGCGCAGCGTGACCGTCCGGTTGGCACCGTTCAGGTGGTGCCCCTCGAGCGTGACCGTTTCGCCGATGCGCGCGGCCGACTGTTCGCCCGCGGGCCGGACCCTGCGCAGGGCGGGCAGAGGCGGAACCAGCGTCGGGCTGACAATGACGCCGCGGTCGCGCCCGGAGACCGGATCCCGCTCGCCGCGACTGAGCACGGGCAGCGATGCGCGCACCGGCTCGGTCGCCTCGATCAGCACCAGCGACACCTCGTAGGCCGCGCTCGGCCGGCAGCTTGCCTGGGTGGCGGTCCATAGCTTGGAGAGTTCCTCGGTGTCGAGGTAGTGCGGCGTGATGCGCAGCTGCTCGACCTGCTCGGCCAGGCCGCTGTCGGCCAGTGCGCGCAGCGCCGGCGGGAGATCGATGCCGACATCCGGCGCGGGGTCGAGGGCGGTGCGGATCATCTCGCGCGTGATCACCGGGAACTGGTGCATCAGCTGCATGGCGTAGCCGAGCAGAATCTCGCCATGCAGATCGCCACCGCTGTAGGCCGACAGGAGGTAGTGCAGCCTCAGTGCGAGCGGCGGATTGCTCAGGCGCTGGCCACGGCGGTCGTGCGAGGGCAGGGCGTCGTTGCGGGTCGGGCCGTGCGCGCTCACGCGGTACAGATACAGGTTGAGCTGGCTCGTCTCCTGCGCCTCGCCGGAGACGACCCGGTCGGGCGGCAGCACGCTCACCGTCACGGTGCTGCCGAGCACGCCGGCGGCGTTGTTGTTGACGAGTCCGTCGTTGAGCCGGTCGCGCAGGATGGCGGTGACGCCCGCGATGGCCAGCGCGGTGCTCATGACTGCTCCCTGGCGCGGTGGGCGAGATAGGTGTCGAGCGACGTCGGGCCGGATGCTTGCGCTCGGCGGGGTTTGCGCGTGGCCGAATCCTGAACCGCCGTGATCTCGATGCGGCCGATATGCACGTGCACTTCGTTGGGCGCGGTGTCGGTGGCTGCGGTTTCCGTTGCCCGCGCCTGTCGTGCGGGGTCAAGGCGGCGTGTTGCTTGCCGCTCGGGTCGGAGATTGGGCGCGGGCTCGGATGCCCGGACCGACGCCTCGGCGCGGGCGTCGGTCGAAAGCGTCACCAGCGGCGGCGGAAAGCCATGCGCGGGCGCATCGAGGCCTTGGCGCGTGTCGGCCTGGTGTGCACGCTCCGTTGCGATACGGGCGGCAGGGTCGTGCAGCGGTTCGGCGGCGTGTGCGTCGAGTCGCGAGTTTGGGGCGGTAGCAGCGGCACGGGAGGCTGTCGGGGTTTCGGCCGCATCGGGCCGCGAGAAACGATGCGGGGCGCGCACGGGCTCCGGATGCCTGTCGCGCGTTTCGGGAGGTGAGGCCGATGGGGCGGTGCGTGGTGGATGTTCGATTCCGGGGAGCGCCGCCGGCGTGAGTGCGCTTCGTGACGCGATGGCGCCGGCGTCGCTCCGGGGGTTGTGCGCTGCCGCGACCGCTTCCGTACCGCCTTCATCGTCCATGCGCCGTGGTACCTGGGCGAAGGGGAGGCCGGCGACCGGGCGAGCCTTGGGCGGCTCGGGGCCGACGATCTGGCGGGCCAGTCGGCGGAGCAGGCCACTCATGGCCGCACCCGTTCGACGTAGGCCGCGCGGCGGGACTCGCTCAGGGCGAGGATCTCGTTTTCGCGCCAGCCATAGCTCGACGCCAGCAGGTGCACGTCGTCGAGCAGCGCGTTGCCCATACGCTCGAGTTCGACCCACAACACTTCGCCCACATCGAGCGCGGTTTCCTGTTCGGCGCCGCAGGCCGGACATGACGCGATCAGGCTGAGATCCGCCCAGGGGTCGAGCCGGTCGAGTTCGGTCTCCACCCGGTCGAGCAAAGCGTCCAGCGCGTCGTCCTCCACCGGAAGCCGGTCCGGCTGGTCGGCGCAGGCGCGCAGCAGCGCCCGCGCGGCTCCGGCCACGTCCGGTGCGGTTCGCGCCGATGCCAGGTCGCGGCTGGTGGGGCGCCGAAAGCCGTGGCCGTCGATTTGCAGCGGCTGCACGTCATGATCGGGCGGTGCCGGAAACTGGCCGCGGTCCAGATACAGCGTCATGCGTTCGCCACAGCTGGCGCAATCGACGAAGACTTCGATTCCGCTGCCGAACAGGCGCTCGCGCAAGCCGAACAGCGCGGCGTTGCGCTCGCCCAGGGGCAGGTCGGCGAGCGAAGCCGCCGGGGTCGAGGGCGATGCCAGCGACAGCAGCACCAGGGCACGATCGATGGGATGGCGTCGCGCCCCGTGTTCGCATGCCGCGAGCAGGCGTTCCGGGTCCAGGCAGGGCATGGCGATCAGCGGGGTTCGGAGGGTTCGACGACATCGGCGTCGCGCACCCAGCCCTCGTTCTCGAGCTTGATCGTCTGGATGGCGATCGCATTGGCGTTGGCGTCGAGATCGGGCAGCGCCTGGTACTCGGACACCCAGCAGCGGAACACCTGGTAGGCGAGCGCGAGCTGGCCGGCCTCGTTGTAGACCTCGATGATCAGGTCCTTGCGGAAGTCCGCCAGCATCACCTCCTGCCCGAGGCCGGCGCCGAAGTTCCACACCTTGGCGGCCCACTGTTCGAACTCCGGGTCATGGGTGACGCCGCGTTCCAGGGTGATGGCCTCGTACTTGGTGCGTCCCGGCGACTTCCGGGAGGTGGAGGGGTCGCCGCCCTCGCGGTGTTCGACCAGTTCGGTGCTGCGCTTGAGCGCGCTGATCTTGCTGATGCCGGCCACGTAGCGGCCGTCCCATTTGACCCTGAACTTGAAGTTCTTGTACGGATCGAAGCGGTGGGTGTTGACGCTGAACTGTGCCATGGCTGCGCTCTCCTCAGACTTCGACCTGGCCGGCCATTTGCTGGATGCGGATGACGACGAACTCGGCCGGCTTGAGCGGCGCGAAACCGATCAGAATGTTCACGATGCCGAGGTCGATGTCGTTCTGCGTCGTGGTTTCGCCGTCGCACTTGACGAAGTAGGCGTCTCGCGGACTGCTGCCCTGGAAGGCGCCCTGGCGGAACAGGTTCTGCATGAAGGCGCCGAGGTTGAGCCGGATCTGCGCCCACAGCGGTTCGTCGTTGGGCTCGAAGACCACCCATTGCGTGCCGCGGTACAGGCTTTCCTCGATGAAGAGCGCGAGCCGGCGTACCGGCACGTACTTCCACTCCGAGGCGAGCGCGTCCGCGCCTGCCATGGTGCGCGCCCCCCACACCAGATGGCCCGAAACCGGGAAGCTGCGCAGGCAGTTCAGGCCCAGCGGGTTGAGTCTGCCGTTCTGGGCGTCGGTCATCGTGAAGTCGAAGCCTTGCGCGCCGGAGAACGAGGCCTCCAGCCCTGCCGGCGCCTTCCAGACGCCGCGCTGACCGTCGGTGCGGGCGATGATGCCGGCCACCGCACCACAGGGCGCGAAGCTGGCGAGCCGGTTCTCCCGCAGCGGGTCGGGCATGCGCAGGCGGGGGAAATAGATCGTGGCGTTGATTGCGCGAGCGTTGCCGATCGCCGCACGCAGCGCGTTGACGCCGGTTTCGGCGTTGGCGACCGCGCTCTCGGCGCTGGCTGACCAATTCGCCGGCGCATCGATCACCAGCATCGCGCGCCGCTCCTGACAGTAGGTGGCCGCCTCTGCCCAGGTGGCGTTCGCGACGTCGGTATCCGTCGTCAGAGGCGGTATGCACAGGAGATTGAAGAGATCGGCCGATTCGAGCGCATAAAGACCCGTTCTTGCGGCGCGGTTGCCCGTGATCTCGGCATCGGTGATCGGTGTGCCGTCGGCACTGGGTATGTCCGTGGCCGTCACCGAGCCGGGGTCGGGACGCTCGGTCGCCGGCGCGGACGTCGTCACCCTGACCCGCGTGGATTGCTCGGCCAGGACGTTGTCGACAAAGCGGGGGCTGGTCGGCGAGACGGAAACGTTGCGGTGGCGCTCGGTCGATACCACGGTTGATCCGCCGGGACGATCCAGTTCCTCGATGAGGAGGTTGAACAACAGCAGGTCTGTCGGATCGCGCGTGTCGTGGTCGACCGTTGCCCGCAACGCACATCCCCAGCGACCGGGGCTGACCGCGCTCAAGACCAGCGAACCGGTTGCGGTCGCGAGCGTCATGGCTGCGGTACTGGCCGCAATGTCGCCATTGAACACGCGCACGATCAGCGCATCGCTACCACCATGCTGGAAGAACTGATTCACCGCGTGTCCCAGCGTGCTTTCCGACCAGATGTCGCCGAACAGCCGGGTGAACTCGGCGAAACTCTGGACTCTGACCGGGCGGTTAATTGGCCCGCGTCGCGCGCGTCCGACGAATGCTGTGATCGAAGTCGCGACGCCGGTGATCGTGCGCACTCCGCTCGGGACTTCCTGGATATAGACACCGGGGTAGCTCAGGACAGCTGACATGGTCGTTGCTCCTGCGACGCTGAAGACCGCCTCCCGGCGCGCGCGCCCTTTGGCGATGAATGCGGAATGAGGTGATTGCGTGCCCTGCAGTCGGGCTGACCGGGTGAATGGGGCTGGATGCGCCTGCCGGGACGACGGGTTTCGCCGGTCTCGGATCAAGCCGATCCTGCGGTCGGGCGAGTGGGTGGAACGACCGAACCGAATAGGGTGAATCCATGTTCTCGCAGCTTAGACAAGCCCTCGCCGAGATTCAAAGGGGATTCTCGAAGCCTGCCCGGATACGCGATTGGAATCCCGTGATAGGGGTATTGGAGCGGGTGTTCGTGACCCCGATTTCGGCCCGCTGTCTTACCTGAGACAGCGTCATGCGATCAGTCTATGATGTTGAAAATAATAGGGAAATTCTGTATGCGGAACGATTCTTGGCGCCACGCACCCGCAAGTGAGCGCATGCTGCGACAGCGTTGAGACGAGTTTGTAAGCAAACTTGCCATCAGTTGATGAAGGGCCGCAGGCTCCGCTCTCCGATACTGGCCCCTAGCGTGCGCATCGGTGGTCGTGGTCGCAACGAGATGTGGCGCGTTGGCACGGCGCACGAGAAATGCGGGCTGGTAACATGCGCTCGTTTGTCATGGCGGCACGCCGTAACCGTCCTGTGTAGAGCGCTCTTGATACGGTGCGTGACCTCAGGCGAGCGGCTGGAACAGTACGTCGAGGTCGTCGGCGGTGATCAGGTGGCTGCCATCGCCTTTCTTGCCGGTCAGCAGCTGGTCGGCGAGACCGCGTTTGCGGTCTTGCAGGGCGAGGATCTTTTCTTCCACCGTGCCGCGTCCGAGCAGTTTGTAAACGAATACCGGCTTGTCCTGTCCGATGCGGTGGGCGCGGGCGGTCGCCTGCGCTTCGACGGCTGGGTTCCACCACGGGTCGTAATGGATCACGGTGTCGGCGGCAGTGAGATTGAGCCCGGTGCCGCCGGCCTTGAGACTGATCATGAAGATCGGCACCTCGCCGTTCTGGAAGGCGCGCACCGGGGTGTCGCGGTCACGTGTCTGGCCGGTGAGCTTGGTGAAGCCGAGCTTGCGCTTGACCAGTTCGGCTTCGATCAGCCCCAGCATCGAAGTGAACTGTGAAAACAGCAGGATGCGACGCCCTTCGTCGACGAGTTCATCGAGCAAGGTCATCAGTTCGGTGAGCTTGGCCGAGCCCGCGGCACCTGTCGCGGCGACCTTGCGCGCGCTGTCGAGCTTGACCAGGCGCGGATCGCAGCAGGCCTGGCGCAGTTTCAGCAGTGCGTCGAGAATCATGATCTGGCTGCGACCGATGCCCTGGTTCTGCAGTGCCTCGCGCAGCTTCTTGTCGAAGACCACGCGCAGGGATTCGTACAGGTCGCGCTGCGGTCCTTCGAGCTCGACCCAGCGCACGATCTCGGTACGCGGTGGCAGCTCGCGCAGCACCTGCTCCTTGGTCCGGCGCAGCATGAACGGCGCGACCCGGCTCTTCAGTCGGGCGTGGGCGTCGGTGTCGCCCTGCTTTTCGATCGGTGAGCGGAACAGTTCGTTGAAGCGTTTGACCTGGCCGAGCAGGCCGGGCATCAGGAAGTCGAACTGCGCCCACAGCTCGCCGAGGTGATTCTCGAGCGGAGTGCCGGTCAGGGACAGCCGGTGGCGGGCGTCGAGCTTGCGCGCGACGCGATGCGACTGCGCCTTGGGGTTCTTGATGAACTGCGCCTCGTCGAGCACCAGCACATGGTACTGCTTGGCGAGCAGGGTTTCCTGGTCGCGCACCAGCAGCGGATAGGTGGTGAGGATCAGGTCGGCTTCATCGATGTTGTCGAACTGGCTGGCACGGTTGGGCCCGTGCAGCGTCAGCACGTTGAGGTCGGGCGCGAATTGCCGAGCCTCGTTGGCCCAGTTGGGCAACAGGCTGGTCGGGGCGATCACCAGGCTTGGACGGTCGGCACGGCCTTCGGCCTTCTCGAGCTGGATATGGGCCAGCGTCTGTACCGTCTTACCCAGCCCCATGTCGTCGGCCAGAATGCCGGCGAAGCCGTAGCTGCGCAGAAACTGCAGCCAGCTCAGCCCCGCCTGCTGGTAGCCGCGCAAGGTGGTGTTGAAACCGGCGGCAGGGGAGACCTGCTCGATGCCGGTGAAGTCGCGCAAGCGCTTGCCGAGTTCGCGCAACTGTTCGCCGCCCAGCCACTGCGTCGGCAGGTCGTCGAACGCCGCCAGCGCGGCGGCGTGGTGGCGCGACATGCGCGGCCTGTCCTCGTCGATGAACTCGAGCAGTGGTTTGAGCCAGTTGCGCAGGCGCGGTGCCGGCACCGGCAGAAGGCGGCGATTGTCGATGCGCAGCGGCAGGGTGTCTTCGTCGCCCATCGCATCCAGCCGTTGCAGAATCCGGGGCTGCTCCTTGAGCAGATGGATCAGCGGCGGTACCAGGCTGACCTTTTCTCCGTTGATGACCACCCCCAGGTCGAGATCGAACCAGTCGTTGCCTTCCTGCTCATCGACGGCGACGAACCAGTCGTCCGGGGTTGCCAGTTCGAACGGAAAATCGTCGGCATACTCGATCTCGATACCCGCGTCCTCGACATGGATCAGACCGTCCTGCAACAGCGGCAGCCAGCCGCGGGCATCAGCCGGCGCGGTCACCAGGCAATCACCGGTCGCGTCGGTACGATGGTAGCTGGGCATGCGGCGGTGGAAGCTCTCCAGCCCGACCGCCTGCAATTGCTTCCAGATCGCGCGCTCGCTCTCGAGGTCGCGGCGCATCGTGATCGTTTCCCCGTCGCGCGTGCCCTGGAACATCAGCTCCGGCGTCTCCGAACCGTTGACGGTAACGCCTTCGGCGACGTAATCGAGCTCGAGTTCGGCGATCGGATACTGCTCGACCAGGCTGAGCAGCGATTCATGGCGGAAACTGCCCATCGCCAGGCGCAGTCTCGCCCGTGGTGGGGCAGCTGGCCTGACCGGCTCGACCGCGCTGGGCAGGGGCAGGGCCTGCGCCTGCTCCGGTTCATCGAGCAGCGTGCGCAGGCGCTCACGGACGAGCGCGGCCTCGTGCTGGTTGAGCGGGGGCGCGAGCATCATCTTGCGGAACACGTTCTCCGGCAACGGTGACGCGAGCAGACCGATCCCATGCGTCTGCGGGTCGAAAAAATGCGGTGGCCAGGTCGGGAGTACATACACATGGGCCGGGAGGTCGAACGCGAGGTGCTGCATGCCGCGCTCGTCGAGCACCCATTTCAGGTTGAGCGGACGTTCGCGCTCGGCCGCGAGCGGCGCCTGCATCTCGTCCTTCAGGTAGAGCCGGCCCGTGGCCGCGGCCCGCATCAGCAGCAGCGCCCCGGTTTCACCCTTGATCGACACCGAGTCGGATTGATAGTAGTAGTTGTATTCTTCGCTTTGCAGCGCGAAGAACAGGCGCAGCGGGGTTTCGTCTTCATCGCGGATGAAGTCCCTGCGCATCGTGGACGACAGGTCGTGGGGTTGCGGTTTGAACGAAGTTGGCTTGCTCAGACCCCCTTTCTTGAGGGGCTTGCACTTGCCCAGCGACAGTGTCGGAATTCGGTCGGGCTGAAACAGATAGACCAGGCGCGGCTGCGGCGCGAACTGGGCATCGACGTCGGCGTCGGCCTGCGGATGGGTCGGTTGGTCGAGTAGCGCGAGCCATCGCAGGGTGTCGTCGCCGACCGTCACGAGCGAACTTTCCTGGTCGGGTTCGTCGGTCCATTGATTCGGAGTGTCCGTCTCCTCGGGCAGTTGCTCGAGGAAGGTCAGCAGCAACGCGACGGCGTGCTTGCAGTCGGTCCCGACGGGACAGGTGCAGGAGGATCCACCGAACTGCAACCCGCTGGCGGGATCGAGTTCAACGCATACGGATACCTGATAGACCCTGCCGCGGCTGCCTCGACAACGGCCCGAAACGTCCAACTCGCCACGTCCGAGGTCCTCGACATGGTCTATGGTTGCACGGCTTTGATGCGCGTAGGCCAGGCCTCGCTCGAAGGTGACGGGATCAAAGTCGCGCTCGAACAGCAGTGCGAATTCATGGTCGGGCGAGTACGGCGAGGACGGTGTCGGCATCTTGTCTTGATGGGGTGGCGGGACGTGGGTACCCGCTCGGGCTCAACTCGATTCAGCGAATGTGGATGGTGCCGTAGCCCACAAGGCCGGCGACGCCGATCACGATGAGATAGACGGCGACGATGTAGGCGAGCAGCTTGGGCTTGATCAGGATCAGGATGCCCGCGATCAGCGCGATGAGCGGGCCGAGATGAATGGTCACGTTCTTGTATCTCTCTGATTGGCGTTCTTCGGGTGCGGAAATCCAGCTTCCGCCACCGCTGTGGTCGAGGGCCGCTTGCTGCGAGGTCGACGGGAGCGATGGCGGACAAGGGCGGTCCGAGGATCGTTACTCGGTGACCTCCGGAGGCGCGTTGCGCCGGTGGTCATTGAGCTTGCCGAGCATGCTGTCCAGTGCGCGCCGTACCTTGTGCGCGGCGCCGTCGAGAGCCTGATGGATCGAATTGGCCTGTTCGGTGACGGCGATCGGCTGCTGGCCGGCGACGCGTGCCTCCATCAGGCAGCGCTTGTCGTTGTCACTGGCCTTCTGCCCATTCACGTCGGAAACGTGGATCTCGATACGGGTGACCTGCTCCGCGAAGCGGCCGAGCACCTTGCGCACCACGTCTTCCGCATGACGGGCAAGTTCTTCGCGGCCTTCGACGCTCTCGTCGGTGTTGAACTGGACTTGCATGAACACTCCTCACAAAAGGAGTGATGTTAGCCTTTCGGCGGCGAGAGGGCTAGTTCAACAACTGCAGACTGAAGTGGTGTCGAATGAATTGCTGGAAGCGTCCAACGCCTTCCAGGGCGCTGCGCAGGCGGGCCTGTTCCATACGGTTGAGGCGGTCAAGCCGAATGTAGTTGGTGGGGGTCTCGCCAGCGCGCACGGCCTCGACGTGACCGCGCAGGCGCAGGTGCACCATGAATTCGAGGCTTTCGTCGAGATCCGACGCATCAGCCTGCTTGAGCACTCCGGCCGCAGCCAGCGCCGCGATGCGGTCGTGGGTGCCGCCGTCGAGGTTTGCGGCCTCCAGCGACAAGGCCTTGATGCCGTCGGTGATGGCGAAGATCCCGGCCTTCTTGATGTCGAGCTCACCTCGGTGCGCGTTGTCGGACTCGGCCTTGATCTTGCCGAACCAGCCCAGCGGCGGCTTGAAACCCATCATGTTCTGCGCCATGCGCATCAGAAACCCGCGGTCGCGCGCGAGATGAGCGAACACGTGCTGCTTGAGTTCGCGCTCGAAGCGGGCATCGCCATACACCGTGCGCAGATCGACGAACATGCTGCCCTTCATGATGTGATCCGGCGTGGGGGTGTCGAACCAGCGGCTGATCTCCTGCTTCCACTGGCCGAGGCTGTGTCGCCATTCGGCGTTCTTGGCCATGATGCCGCCGGGGCAGGGCGGCACCCCGATCGCGATCAGGGCGTCGATCAGTTCGCGCGAGAACGCCTCAAGCCGGCCGATTTCAGCCGCGGACAGGTCGTCGGCGTAGATCAGGGCGTTGTCCTGGTCGGTGGACAGGGTCTGCTCCGAACGCCCCTCACTGCCCATGACGACGAAACCGAAGCCCTCGGGCAGATCGGCGAAGCGATCCTCGCGCAGCAGGGCAATCAGGCGCAGCACCACCTGGTCGTTGAGATTGGCGATCAGGCGCACCATGTCGCGCGTGCGGGTGCCGGTTCCGGTCAGGTGCAGGACCAGCGCCTGGATGCGTTCGTGCAGGGTCTTGAGGTCGTCGAGGCTGGCGGCCTTCTCGATGTCGAGCACCAGCTGGTGCGGTGAATGCGCCTGCAGGCGCAGGATGTCGGTGTCGGTAATGATGCCCGACAGCGTGCCGGCGCGATCGACCACGCCGAGGCGGTGAATGCCCTGACGCGACATGCGGTACAGCGCGTCGTATAAAAAGTCGTGTTCGCCGATCACCGCCAGCGGCGCGTTCATGATGTCGCGCACCTTGAGCGTGTTGGGATCGATGCCACGGGCGACGACTTTGTTGCGCAGGTCGCGGTCGGTGAAGATGCCGATTGGCGCTTCGCCCTCGGCGACGACGATGCTCGAGATGTTGCGCGCGCGCATGATGCCGACGACGTCGACGAGCGCTGCATCCGGAGCGCAGGTCATCACCTCGCGCCGGCAAAAGTCGCCCACCGGCCTGAAAAACTGGTTTTCTTCCGCCATGATTCTTAACCCTCCCTGATTGTGGGCGAATGGTAGCAAATGCATCGCGGCTCAAGAGGTGTTGATTGGGCGCGCAGTGTCCACCCGAGGGTGTCGGAGTCCGTGACGCTGCCCTCTCGGTCTGAAACCCTGATCCCGAGCCTCAGCATGCTTTCCAGTTTCGTCATTCCGGCCGACGAAGTCGAGATCACCGCCATCCGCGCGCAAGGCGCCGGCGGACAGAACGTCAACAAGGTGTCGAACGCGGTGCATCTGCGCTTCGACATTGCGGCCTCCAGTCTGCCCGAGGACGTTCGAGAGAGGCTGCTCATGCTCGGCGATCACCGCATCAGCAAGGACGGTATCGTGATCATCAAGGCGCAGAAGTTTCGCAGCCTTGAGAAAAACCGCCTGGAGGCACTGCGCCGTCTCGAGGAACTCATCAGCCGGGTTGCGGTACCACCAGAAGCCCGACGACCGACGAGACCGACCCGAAACTCCGTCACCCGCCGACTGGAAAGCAAGGCTCGACGAGGGACGGTGAAGGCGATGCGGGGGAAGGTACGGGGTTAGCCCAACGACTGATCATGCAATCCAGACCGGCGTTGCTGCGTGACGATCAGACCTTGCCGCGGCCGCTTCAGGCGCAAGCGATCAGGTGGGACAATCTCTCGTTGAACGCCGATGCTTGCTCCAACTGGGGCGTGTGCCCACAGTCCTGCATCACCACCAGTTCGGCCGACGGCAGCATCTGGTGGGCCTTGCGCGAGTGTTCCGCGGGCAGCACGACGTCGTGTTCACCGTGCACCACGAGTACGGGAACGTTCAGGGACTTCAGGATCTGGTGCGAACGTTCGACGACTTCCGCGCGTTGGCCTCTCAACGTGGTGAACCCGCGCAAGAGGGCGAGAAAGTGGGACACTGCCCCCGTTCTGTGCACGTTGCGCCTGATGGCCTCTCGGACCATGTCGGTGATGGCTTCGGGTCGATGAACAATGGCCTGGATCTGCCTTTCGACCGCGGCGGGGCCGGGCTTGTTCATCAGTTCGCCCAGGAAAGGAAGCGTCATGACCTTGAATGGCCCGAACACCTCCTTGCCGAGTGCGGCCGAGTTTGCCAGCAACACGGAACGAACCCTGTCCGGCGACTGCGCAGCCATGCGCAAGGACATGGCGGCACCGAGTGAATTGCCGACCAGGTGCACGTCTTGCACACCGAGTTCATCGAGCAGCTTCCAAGCGACGGTGGCCTGGCCCTCGAGCGTCAGCGCCTGTGGCATTTCGTCGGAGAGGCCGTGCCCCGGCATATCCCAGGCCAGCAGCCGCATGTGCTGCCCGATGGCCTCGAACTGCAGATGCCAGAACTCCAGCGATTCGCCAATGCCGTGTGTCATGAGCACGGCGGGGCCGCTGCCGCCACTGTCCCAGTACCGGATGCGCGCCCCTTGAATGTTCGCAAACTGGAATGCCTTGCTTTCCATCAATGCTCCCCTTGCGGATGAAGGTTGGGTGGTTCGTTCCGTTCGCGGTCGCAGGCTGCGCCGAGCGTGCCGCGACCGCATGTCCGCGTCCGTTCAGACGTAGGTGGAGGCCAGTCCGCCGTCGATGGGCAGGTTCACGCCATTGATCCAGCGTGCCGCGTCCGAGCACAGAAAGCTCACCACCGGGGCGATCTCGTCACCAAAGGCGGGGCGCTTCATGCGGCCGGAGTCGGCCTGCACGCGCTCTTCGCCAAGCATTGCCACGAAGTCGCCGAGGATCGGTGTGAACACCGGTCCCGGTGCGACGCAGTTCATGCGCACGTCGCGCTCCATGAAGATCTCCTGCGCGCGCAGGTAGGTCCATACGATGAGCGCTTCCTTGAAGTACTGGTAGCAGGTCTCCTGCGGCACCGGGTGGGTTTCGAGCCATGCCGCGCCTTCGGCGAAACCGGCAGTGCGGGCGAGTGTCTTGTGCAGTTCGAGCCGCTGAGGCCACTCCGCACCGAGGATCGACGCGAAGTTCACAATGCTGCCGCCCTGGCGGATCCGGTCGAGTGCGCGTTCGGTGAGATGGCGCAGTCCCAGATAGTTCACTCGAGCGACGATGCGTTGGTCCGTCGTGCCCGGTACGCCGGCCGCGTTGACCAGGGCATCAAACCGCTCGGGTAGCGCCGCGACGGTGGCGTCGATCGAATTGATGTCGGAGAGGTCGGCCTTGACGAAGCCGTCGAGTGTGATCTGGGGATCGTTGCGGTCAACGCCGATGACGCGTGCGCCCGAAAAGCGTGCATGCCGGGCGGCCTCGGCGCCGATGCCCGAGGACGCTCCGGTGATCACGATGGTCTTGCCTTGAAGTGTCATGTTTCGTCTCCAGTCTTTGTTTGGGATTGGGGGTGTCAGAAGGGGTATGGGGTTGCCTGGTCCTTGCTCGTGACCCACATCCACTGGGTGAACTCTTCCCACAGCGCGGGGCCGCTCACACGGCTGCCGTTGCCCGACTTGCCGCGTCCGCCGAAGGGGGCGAAGGGGCCGCCGTTGACGGTCTGGTCGTTGATGTGCAGATGTCCGACCTGCAACTGCTCGCCGAGCGCACGGGCGCGACCGACCGAGGCCGAGATCACGCCTGCGGCAAGGCCGTAGTCGGACGTGTTGGCGAGTTCGACGGCTTCGTCGTCGGTTGTGAAGCGGGTGACGCAGGCCACCGGACCGAAGATCTCCTCGTCGAACGCGCGCATGCCGGGGCGCACACCGTCGAGCACCGTTGCCGCGACGAAGCGGCCGTTGTGGGTGCCGCCAGCGAGCACGCGCGCGCCCTTGCCCACCGCGTCGTCAATGATGTCCTGGATTCTGCGCACCGGTTCGTCGCCGATGATTGGTCCGAGCGCGACCTGACCGCTTGCCGGATCGCCGACGGGCAGGCGGGCGGCACGCTCGGCCAGGCTGGCCACCAGCGCATCGGCGATGCCTTCCTGCACGAGTACCAGCCCGGTGGACATGCAGATCTGCCCCTGGTGCAGGAAGGTGCCCCAGGCGGCGTTCGATGCGGCAACCTCGGCGTCGGCGTCGTCGAGAATGATGAGAGCGTTCTTGCCGCCGAGTTCGAGTTGTACTTTTTTCAGGTGTTGTCCGGCGAGCGCACCGACGCGGCTACCGGCGGCGGCCGAACCGGTGAACGAAATCATGGCGATGTTGCGATCCACGCACATCGCTTCGCCGACGTCGGCGCCCCCAGGCAGGATGTGGAGCAAGTCCTTGGGCAACCCGGCCGCCTCGAAGATGCGTGCGATGATGACACCGCCGGAAATCGGCGTACGCGGATCCGGCTTGTGCACGACGGCGTTGCCCAGCGCCAATGCTGCCGCGATGGCCCGGATCGACAGTACGAGGGGGAAGTTGAACGGCGAGATGACGCCGACGACGCCATGTGGCACACGCCTGGCGTAGCTGCTGCGACCCGCATCGATCGACGGCAACAGCAGGCCGGTGGGTTCGACCGCCGCTGCCGCGGCGTGGCGGATGAAGCCGGCGCCATGTTCGATTTCGATCTTCGCCTTGGGCTGGATCGATCCCGATTCTCGCATGATCCAGTCGATCAACTCATCTTCATGCTGGATCAGCAGTGAGGCCGCCTTGTCGAGCACGGCCGCCCGTTCGGTGGGCAGCTTCGCAGCCCACCCGGGTTGCGCGGCTCGGGCCGCGGCACCCGCGCGAACGACATCATCGGGCCCGGCGCAGCCAACGTTCGCGATGCGGGCATCGCTTGCCGGTTCGCGGACTTCGATCGTGCCGCGTTCCAGGACCCGCCACCCTTGTGAGAAGGCCTTGCCCTCCCAGCACGCTTGCTCGATGAATCCAGTGTGTGGTGCGTTCATCTCGTCTCCTCCTGATCCGCCCGATGGCGGGTGTTTTGGTTGATCGACGCCGGAGTTCGGCGGCGTGAGACCGGCGCAGGAAGCGGGCATGCGGTATGGCATCCACCAGCGGGTGCTGGACGGCGAACGATTGTTGCCGACTGCTCAGGGGTTGAGGGTCGTCTCCATGCATGCCCGTTTCTGCGTCGGGCATGCAATCCATTGCAATCGACATGCCAGGGTGGCCATCGCCTCACCGAACGTGCTCTCGAAAAACGTAAATGCTTTCCAATCAAGGGTGTGGAGAACGGTCGCAGGCCGTAACAGGCTTTTCCGTTACAGCCGGACACGAGGCTGGGAATTAACGATATGATTACCTTCATAAAAAATAATCATGAAATAAGGAGACAGCCCCAATGGCCAGAAAACCTGCCCGCATCTCGCTGGCCGAGGCTTCGCGCCGTCAGTTGCCGATTCTGACCCGAGGCGCCAGCAGCGAACTCGAAGAGGGTGCCGGCCCAACGTATACCGATCTCACCGAAGTCCTGCATTTTGCGCTCGGTGATGGCCGCATCTGGCTCAACGACCAGCGCATGGTGTTGATGCAGTCCCTCGTGCTGGGGCGCTTGCGGCAGGAGATCATCGATGCCTACGGGATCGAGGCCGCACGTGCGATCTTCATGCGGGTCGGGTACATGCAGGGTTTGCGCGATGCCGAACTGATTGGCAAACGCTGGCCTCAGGAGGATCTGACCCATGCGCTGGCAGCCGGGCCGCGGGTGCATACGCTGGAAGGTTTCGTCAAGGTGACGACACGCCATTTCGAGTTCGACACCTCTCGCGGCACGTATTTTGGCGAGTTCTACTGGGACGATTCGACCGAAGCTGCCGAGCATCTGTCGAACAATGGCGTCGCGACCCAGCCGGCATGCTGGCTGCAAACCGGCTATCCCTCCGGCTACACTACGGCACTGTTCGGCAAGCCGGTGATCTTCCGCGAAGTCGAATGCGTGGCGATGGGCGCGCAGCGCTGCGTCGTGGTTGGACAGCACGCCGATGCCTGGGGCGACGACGTGCCGGAACGGGAGTACTTCGGACTGCACTGGACGGGACGTGGCAGGACGCAGGCAACCCCAGCCGAGGTCGATGCGCCGGAAGAACCAGCGGCCGTTGCGGACGGCGAAGTCGCGGTCGGTGTCTCGGCCGCATTCATGCGTACCCGACGACTGCTCGAGAAGGTCGCCGTTACCGACGCGACGGTGTTGTTCATCGGCGAATCGGGGGTTGGCAAGGAGTTGTTCTCAAACCAGCTGCACGAGATGAGCCGACGCGCCACGGGACCATTCGTGGCGATCAACTGCGCCGCAATTCCCGACAATCTGGTCGAGTCCGAGCTGTTCGGTGTCGAGAAGGGGGCGTTTACCGGTGCGACCAGCTCTCGTCCCGGTTACTTCGAACGCGCGGCCGGTGGCACGCTCTTTCTCGATGAAGTCTCGTCGCTCGCCTATGCCGCGCAGGGCAAGCTGCTGCGTGCCCTCCAGGAGCGCAAGATCGAGCGCGTGGGTGGGACGCAGACCATCGCCGTCGACGTAAGGGTGGTGGCAGCGTGCAACGTCGATCTCGCAGATGAAGTCGCCAAGGGGCGCTTCCGTCAGGATTTGTATTTCCGTCTGTGCGTGTTTCCGATCGTGATTCCTCCGCTGCGTGAACGCCGCGACGATTTGCCGCTGCTAATGCAACATTTCCTGAAACGGTATGCCGAGCAGCATGGGCGTTCGGTGAAAGGCTTTACTCGTCAGGCGATCGATGCCTTGCTGCAGTACGACTATCCTGGGAATATCCGCGAGTTGCAGAATCTCGTCGAACGCGGTGTGGTCTACGCCGATGACGACGGCCTGGTCGACGTCATGCATCTGTTCAGTGGCACGGGATCACGCCCGCCGGCCTCGGTGCGCCTGAGTCACGATGGGCGGCTGGACGTTCGCGCCGCTGCCGCCGACACGGAGCAGGGCGTTGCAACGGGTGGAACGTTCGATGCGGTCGAACGCAACGTCTATGTTGCGGCGCTGACCCGTACCAACTGGAACGTCGCCGCAGCGGCACGCGAACTCGGCATATCGCGGCCGCAACTGGCGTATCGTATGGAACGCCTGGGCTTGCGCAAGCCCTGAGCTCAGGTGTTCTGCTCGCTCATCCTGCGTGCGGCCTTCTCCCGGCGTTCTGAACCGTCCCCGAGGCGCACGTCGGTCGGCATCAGGCTGATGCCAAAGCGCCCGTTGACGTAGCCCCATATCCCGTTCGGCAGGTACAGGGCGAAGGCGACCGCGATCGCGCCGAGGCCGAACAGGTACCACACGCCGTAGTTGCCGAACAGCTCCTGGATGACGAAGAACAGGATCGCCCCCAGGATGGCGCCCTCGAAGGAGCGCAGACCGCCGACCAGCACCATGAACAGCATGAACACCGTCCATTGCACGCCGAAGTTCGTACGTGGCTGGAAGGTGATCGCGCTGGCGAGCCAGATCGTGCCCGCGAGCGCGCAGCCGAGCGCGGCGAGCACGAAGATGATGCGCTTGACGCGCATGGCGTCGACACCGATCGACCCCGCCGCATCCTCGTCGTCGCGAATCGCCTGCGCGGCCCAGCCGAGCCGGCCGCGCACCAGCGCGTAGCTGGCCCCCACCATGCCCAGCGTGGACGCCAGCGCGAACCAGAAGGTGAGGTTGCGGCGCACATCGGGTTCGTACGCATTCAGGGCCAGCAGCGAGGTGCCGGTTTCGCCCTGGATCAAAGGGTCGAACATCACGATTGCGCGGATTGCCTCGGCCACCACCCACATCGCAATGGCGAATTCCCCGTGCTTGAGGCGCAGGATGAAGTAGGACAGCGGAATCGCGACCACCGTCGCCACGACCGCGCCGGCAAACAGCGCGGGGTACGGGGCCAGGCCGGATTCCACTAGGCGCAGCGCGAAGTAGCCGCCGAGGCCGAAGAAGGCCTGCTGGCCGACCGAGATCAGCCCGGCGTAGCCGGCCAGCAGGTTCCACATGACCGCGAGCAGGATGTAGACCAGCAAGGTGGTCATCTTGTCGACTGCGTTGCCGCTGGCGAAGAACGGTACCAGCACCAGTGCGACGGCGATGCAGGCGAAGGCGGTGAGGTCGCCGCGACGCGGTGCGCTGGCGGTGCATGCCTTGAGGGGTGTCGTCATGTGCGTGCTCCCTGAAGTGCGAACTTCCAGCCGCCGTGTGCGGCAATGTGCGAACGCCACAGACGGAATCCGAGTACCGCGAGGAACACCAGGTGGCCCGACAGCTGGAACCACTGGGGCGACAGATGGGCGCCCAGGCTTTGCGCGAGGCCGAGCACAATGCCGCCGACCAGCGTTCCCCACAGGGAGCCGATTCCGCCGATGACCACTGCCTCGAAGGCGAAGATCAGCTGCATCGGACCGGCATAGGGCGAGATCAGCGCCCGCATGGCGAGAAACGCCCCGGCAAGCCCCGCCAGCGCCACCGCGATGGCGGCCGCGGCGCGATGGACCCGCGCGGCGTCGACGCCCACCAGTTCCGCCGCCTCCGGATCATGCGAAGTCGCGCGAATGGCACGACCGAGCCGGGTGCGCGTGAGCAGCAGGTGCAGGCCGCCGAGTACCAGTACCGCCGCGATGAAGGTGATCACCGGCAGCTTGCCGACGGTGATGTCGAACGGCAGCTGCCAGCTCTCCCAGGCGAGACTGCCCATATGGTTGCCCAGCGACTTCGCATCGGACCCGAAGACCCCGAACATGCCGTTCTGCAGTACCGCACCCAGGCCGAAGGTGGCCAGCAAGGGCAGCAGAATGCCGGCCTTGAGCGTGCGCGAGAAGATGGTCGCCTGGAGAAACCAGCCGAGAGCGGCCATCAGCGGCAGCATGCAGGCAATGGCCACCCACGGTGACATGCCGAACCGCTCGACGGCGAACAGCGCGAGATAGGCCCCCAGAATGGCCAGATCGCCATGAGCGAGGTTGATGAAGCGGACCACGCCGAACATCAGCGAGAGTCCGGCTGCGAGTATGGCGTAGTAGCCGCCAAGCAGTATTCCCTGGACGATTGCGTCTAGCATCACAGTGTTTCCTGTTCCACTTCGGTGAAACCGAAGTACGCGTCAGTGATGTCGCTGCGCGCGAGTGCATGAGGGGCACCCTCGAGCATGATCTTGCCTTCGAGCATGCAGATGACGCGGTCGGCAAAGCCGAGCGCGCGATCGAGATCCTGTTCGACGAGCACCATCGTGGTGCCGCTCGCCCGCAGCAGGTCGAGCGAGGCATACAGCCCGTCCACCGCCACCGGCGACAGGCCGAGGGAGACTTCGTCGAGCAGCAGGATCTCGGGGTTGCTCATCAGCGCCCGCCCGATCGCGACGGCCTGGCGCTGCCCGCCGGAAAGGCCGTCGGCCGGAACGCCCAGAAGCGGTTTCAGCGCCGGCAGGGCGTCGAGGACGCTGTCCATGGTCCACTTGCCCGGGCGACCGTTCTCGCCGGCGATGAGCAGGTTCTCCCTGACGCTCATGTCGCCGAACAGACGGCGGCCCTCCGGGACCATGGCGATGCCGGCCGCGACCCGCTGCGACGCCTTGAGCGCCGACACGTCGCGCCCCGACAGGCGCACCTGCCCGCTCGCCAGCGGATGGACGCCGGCGATGCTGCGAAACAGCGTCGTCTTGCCGGCCCCGTTGGCGCCGATGACCGCGAGCGCCTCGCCGTGCCCGACCGACAGCGACAGATGACGCACTGCGGTCAGCAAGCCATGACATGCGGTCAGGTTCTCCACTTCAAGCAGTCTCATTGGAGACCTCCCAGATAGGCGCGCATAACGGTTTCGTCGGCCATCACCGCGCGCGGATCTCCCTCGGCGATGACGCCGCCTCCGGCCATGCAGACCAGCCGGTCCACCACCTTGAGCAGGGCGTGCAGAATGTGTTCGATCCAGACGATGGTCATGCCTTCCGACTTCAGGCCTTGCACCAGCTCGATCAGTGCGACCAGCTCCGCCTCGGTCAGCCCGCCGCCGATTTCGTCGAACAGGATGACTTGCGGTTGGGTGGCCAGCGCGCGGGCGACCTCGAGTCGTTTGCGGTCGAGCAGACCCAGCGTTGCCGCCGGTCGATCGGCATGGGGCAGCAGGCCGGAGCGGCTCAGGGCGTCAACTGCCGCTTCCTCCGCGTCCTCGCCGTGCAGCGCGCTGCCGTACGCCGCCGCCACCAGCGCGTTCTCGAACACACTCATGCCGAGAAAGGGCCGCGGTACCTGGTGGGTGCGTGCGATGCCGAGCCGGCATCGCTGGGCTGCATCGTTGTTGGTAACGTTATGCCCCTCGAATCGAACAGCCCCGTTGGTCGGCGGCAGGGCGCCTGCGAGCACCCCGAACAAGGTGCTCTTGCCCGCGCCGTTGGGGCCGACGATGCCGAGCGCTTCGCCCTTCGTGACCGAGACCGTCACCGCATCGAGCGCCTGGAAGGCGCCGAAGCGCTTCGTCAGGCCCGTGCCTTCCAGAATCGCTGTCTGCATGCCATCAGGCTCCCATGTTGTAGGCCGTCATCTCGGCGGTGAGCGGAACCTGCGGATGGTCGGCATTGGCGACGATCTCCAGCTCGAACAGATTTTTGGAGGCGGCCGGCGCCTTCACCCATTGCACACCGACCAGGCCAATCGTTGCGCAATTGGGGACCGGGCCGTTGGTGAAGTCGATGGGGCCACATGCGGTGTCGGCTTTCAGGCTGGCGAGTGCCGCGGCCATCGAGGACTTGTCCTTCGGATCGGCCGCCGACTGGAGTGCGGTGAGCGCGGCGTCGAACAGGGCCGCGGTTGCTCCGACCTGCTGGTTCCACTGCTTGCCGGTGACCTGCTCGAAGCCATCGGCGAGTTCGCGGCAGGAGCGGCCGGTCGATGACGAAGCGAACGGGTAGGCCCGGTGCCAATAGGCCCCGGCGTGCAGGCCGTTTCCGAGCTGGCCGAGCGCCTCGAGTTCGGGGGCGAAGAGGCCGGCCTTGGCCATCTGGCAGATCTTTACCTGCCGTGCGAAGCCACGCTGCGCGGCCTGACGCCAGAACACCGCGAAATCCGGCGGGAAGGGGAAGGTGTTGAAGATCTCGCAGCCTTCACGCCGGAACAGGTTGATCTGCGTCGTGAAGTCGGGGTTGCCGTTCTCGTACGGACCGGCGTCGACAATGGTGAAGCCGGCCTTCTCCAGCTCCGGCAGCAGAAGGCCGCGGATCGCGTTGCCATCGGCATCGCTCGGCAGGAGCACACCGACCTTGCGATTCGTTTCGACCTTGCTCCACTGGTCGGCGTAGAGCGTCGCGAAGTTGCCCACACCGAAACAGAAGTGATACGTCCATCTGAAGGGCGACGGTTGGCCCGGTCTCGCTCCGCGGCCAAAATAGAAGGCCTCCCAGGGTGACGTGGTCGAAAGTGAAGGGACGCCGGCCGCCTCGCAACTGTCCGAGACCGGGTTCACGGTCTCCGGTGTCGAGGTCGAGAGCATCAGGTCGACCTTCTCGCCATTGATCAGCTCCCGGGCGACCTGCGCGGCGCGCACCGGGTCGGAGCGGGTATCGCGCGAGATGATCTCGACGCGGTAGCGACGGCCGCCGATCTCGACACCCTGGGCAATAGTGTTGCGCACCAGATCGATGACGTAGGGGTCGCCTTCGCCGAAGATGCCGATGGGCCCCGATTGCGGGCTCACGAAACCGATGCGGATGACGTCGTCACTGGCAAGGCTGGTACGTATCGCGCCGGGCATGGCGAATCCCGCGAGCGCCGCACCGACGGTCAGCCCCGTGGTCTGCAGCATGCGCCGCCGCCCGAGGTCGCACGGCTTCCCGGTGTCTTTTTGGCTGTCTCTCATGTCTTCCTCCGTTGGGTCTTATATTGGTAATGGGTATGAGTGCCACAATCGAATTGTCTGGGTTGAGGTCAACGTTTCAGAAGTCGGTCTCCTTGCATTGATTGGGGGTCTTTGGGGACTGTCCGCGACGCCGGCGAACCGGGTCTCACGGTTTTTTCCGGCGCAGGTGCATTGATCGGTCAAACAGCAACCTTCAGGCACGACCTCACAGCAAAGGCCGTGCCAAAGACAGTCCGGATGACCGAAGCGGATTTTCTGTTGTGGAAGCGGGAGGGCGGATATCAACGAACCCGGGGAGTACAGCGTTACGCGCCTGGAGTGGCGGCGTGACTTGAGCGTCGCGTACGTCCCGAGGTTCGATTCATCAAATCATGAATCTAACCTCGGGAAAGTGCGGAAATCATCGAGTTGAGGCGGTCTCCGTGGACCAGCGAGAGGGCGCGAAGATGCGCCCTCAGTCCAGCGCTTCTGTCCGATAGCCGTCGCAGGCGGCGAGATCGGAGCGGCCGCAGGGCGGTAGCTGGGCGGCGAGCGCGCGCAGCGCGGTGCGCAGGCCTTCTTCCAGCACCGGGTGATAGAACGGCATGCGCAGCAACTGATGCACGGTCAGCGACTGTTCGATGGCGAGCGCGAGCAGGTGCGCGAGATGTTCGCCGTGCGGTGCGCACATTTCGGCGCCGAGCAGGCGGCCGTCGCTGCGGTCGGCATAGACGTGCAGGACGCCATGATTGCGCTGCCCGGCACGGGCGCGGCCCTGATTGGTGAAGTCGACGCTGCCGGTGAGCGTGCGCTCCGGATCCAGCGCGGCGTGGCGCGTGCCGACGACGGCGACGTTGGGATCGCAGAAGACGATGGCCAGTGGCGTGCGACGGCAGAAGTGGCTGTCGGTTTCGGCCAGCGCATTCAGCCCGGCGATGTGACCTTCGTCGGCGGCCTCGTGCAGCAGGGCGAGGTGCCCGCTGGCGTCGCCGGCCAGATAGACGGGCAGTTGGCCGATGCGCGAGGTGGAAGGATCGACCGCGGGCAGGCCCCGCTTGTCGAGTTTCACGCCAAGCGTCTCCAGACCGAGACCGTCGATGTTGGGACGTCGCCCGAGTGCGGCCAGAACCTTGTCGACCACGATGCGGACCTTGCCGTTGCGCACCTCGATGCCGTCCGCATGGGTCGAAAGCTCGGCCGAAGACCCGGTGTGAATGGCGAACTCCTGTTGCAGGCGTTCGCGCAGGCGGGCATCGACGGCTTCGTCGCTCAGTCCGGCGAGATGGCGGTTGGAACCGAACGCAACCACCTCGACGCCAAGCCGGGCAAGCGCCTGAGCCATCTCGATGCCGATCGCACCGAGGCCGATGACCGCCATGCGACGTGGCAGATCGGGTTGCTCGAACAGCGAGTCGGTGGTCAGCACGCGATCTCCGAAGGGGCGCCAGGCGTCGGGAACGACCGGGCGCGAGCCGGTGGCGATGATGATGCGCCTGGCCCGCAGATCACGTTCCCCCACACGCACGGTGTCGGCCGAGATCAGTCGCGCGCGACCGACGATGCTGCGCTCCCCCAGCTCCTTGGTCGCCTCGAGCGTGCCCGACACGAAGCGGTCGCGCAGCGCGCGAACCCGCTCGAGCACGGCGGGGACGTCCACCGACAAGGCCTCGGCGCCGCGAATGCCGAAGGCTTCGAAGTCGTGGCGGCGATGGTAGGCGTTGGTGGCCTCGATCAGCACCTTGGAGGGCATGCAGCCGACGCGAGCGCAGGTCGTGCCATAGGGGCCGTCGTTGATGAGGAGAAAGCGCTCGGTCTGCTTGCGGACCTCGCGCAAGGCGGCAAGACCGGCGGAGCCGGCGCCGAGGATGATGACGTCGTGCATGTCGGTGGAGTGCATCGGAGCTCCTTGTCGGCGGATGCCGATCAGTCGTGATCGAGCTTCTTGTCGGTGAAGATGTAGTCGCGCAGTTCCTTGTCGAACACGGGGTCGCGACGCCGTATCCACTCGAGGACCATGGCTGCGTGCTCCTTCTCCTCGTCACGATTGTGTTTCAGGATCGCGCGCAGCTCCGGATCCTTGCACGCGTCCATGCGCTGGTTGTACCAGTCCACCGCTTCGAGTTCTTCCATCAGCGAGACGATCGCGCGGTGCATGTCGCGGGTCTCGTCGCTGAGTTCGTTGATGGGTTCGTGGTAGCCTTCATTTGCCATGACGATACTCCTTCTTCCGGTTGGAACCTCGATTGTGGCACGATGCCAACCGTCCGCGGTCGGCGCGCGCACACTCGTAGCAGCCGACCGCGGACAGGTGCCGCGGTTCCCGAATCAAGGCGCCCGGTGACAACGCAGGCAAGGAATGCAATGACGCAGGATGAAATCTGGATGCAGGCGGCGCTGGAACAGGCGCGCATGGCCGGCTCGTGTGATGAGGTGCCGGTCGGCGCCGTCGTCGTGTGTGACGGTGAGATCGTCGGCAGAGGCTTCAATCAGCCGATTCGTGGTCACGATCCGACTGCGCACGCCGAGGTGATGGCCTTGCGCGATGCCGCCGCGCGCGTCGGCAATTACCGTTTGCCGGGGTGCGAGCTGTATGTCACCCTCGAACCTTGCGTGATGTGCTCGGGGGCGATCATGCATGCGCGCATCGCGCGGGTCGTGTTTGGTGCCCGCGATCCCAAGACCGGTGCCGCGGGCAGCGTGATCGACCTGTTCGGCGAAACCCGGCTGAATCATCACGCCGCCGTCGAGGGGGGCGTGCTTGCCGGGGAGTGCGGGGCGCTGCTGTCCGGGTTCTTCGCCGCGCGGCGTGGCCGCAGCTTGAGCGCGTGAACAGGCGGAGGAACGTCATGCGCATCGTCGTCGAGCTCGCCTCGCAATCGCTGGTACTGGAAGACAACGGCCAGGAGATTGTCCGCTATGCCGTGTCCACGGCGAAGAATGGTCCCGGCGAGCGCGAAGGCAGCGGCTGCACGCCGCGCGGCGAACACCGCATTCGTGCCCGCATCGGCGCTGGCGCGGCCTGCGGGACCGTTTTTCGCAGCCGGCGTCCGACCGGTGAGATCTGGACGCCCGAACTGGCCGCGCGCCACCCGGATCGTGACTGGATCCTGTCGCGCATCCTGTGGCTGTGCGGTTGCGAGCCGGGTCGCAACCGGGGGCGTGATCGCTGCGGGAGCGTCGATACGATGCGCCGCTACATCTACATCCACGGCACGCCCGACGATCAGCCCATGGGGGTGCCGTTGTCGCATGGTTGCATCCGCATGCGCAACCACGACGTGATCGCGTTGTTCGATCGGGTCGCGGTGGGCACGCCGGTGCGCATCGTCGCCCCGGACGACCGGCCGGACGCGGAGGCACCCAGCAACGGAGACGTGAGGCAGCCGGAGCGGGCCCAGGTCGAGATCGAGATCACCGACTGGGTGAGTGCCGAGGCACGGGTGATGCCGCTGCGCGAAGCCGTGTTCGTCATCGAGCAGCAGGTGCCCCCCGAGCTCGAACGCGACGCGTTCGACCCGGTGTGCCGCCACGCGATTGCGCGGACCCCGGACGGTGAGGTGGTCGCCACCGGTCGTCTGCTGCCGGACGGCCATATTGGCCGCATGGCGGTCGCACGTGCCTGGCGTGGGCGCGGGATTGGCGGGCGGGTATTACAGGCGCTGATCGCCGACGCGCGCGCGCGCGGCCTGACGGAAGTCGTGCTCAACGCCCAACTCTCCGCCGAGGCGTTCTACCGCCGGCACGGCTTCGCGCCCGAAGGCGGGGTGTTCATGGATGCAGGCATCGAACACCGCGCAATGCGCAAGCGGCTCGAGCGGTTCACGCGTTGATGTGTTCGACAGTGATCCCCTTTGCTGACTGGCCGACCGGGGTGGGCACGGGTACCTTGTTTTGACGAATGTAAGGAAGTAAGATTTCCTTGTTTTCGTGATCTTGAGGAGACCTCCATGCTCGCCAAATTGACATCGAAGAACCAGATTACCTTGCCCAAGGCTGTTGTCTCAGAGGTGGACGCCGCGGAGTATTTCGAGGTGACCGTCGAAAACGGGCGAATCGTGCTGACGCCAATGCGCGTGCCTCGAGCGCAGGCCGTGCGTGACAAGTTGCAGCAACTCAACATCAACGAACAGGATGTGGAGAACGCGATCGTTTGGGCCCGTCAATGATCCGTGTTGTTCTGGATACCAATGTGGTGCTTTCGGCGCTGCTGTTCACGTCCGGCCGCCTTGCGTGGATACGGCGGGCTTGGCAGCATGGGCACCTGCAGCCGGTGGTGTGCCGGGAAACGGTCAGCGAGTTGCTTCGGGTACTCGCGTATCCGAAGTTCAAGTTGACGGCGGAGGACAGGCACGATCTGCTGGAGGACTTCCTGCCTTATGCTGACGTGGTCGAGTTGCCGCAGCCGTGGCCGGCATTGCCGCGCTGCCGCGATGTGAAGGATCAGATGTTTCTGGCTCTGGCGCAGGCTGGCAAGGTCGAAGCGCTTATAACGGGCGACGGTGACATTCTCGCGATGCGTGACGAGTTTCCCGGCCTGATCGTGACACCGGAGGCGTGGGCGGAACGTACAGGCCGTGGCCTGCGCGCCTGAGCAAGTTGGCGGTAGACGCTCAAGGGCGTCAAGGACGAGTCGTTGCCCGGAATTCGTGGAGTACCGGTGCCGCCAGGCCACCTCTCTTGGCCGTGTCCCTGTCCTGTGATGCGGCGGGATGGGTGTCGTCCCAGGTCCATTCGGCGAAACGCACCCATCCATCGCTGCGCAACGTGATCAGCGTCGAGCAGCGCGTGCCGTACTCCGGCGTGTCGATGAAGACGGGAGACAGGCGGCGCTCCCATTCGAGGCTGACGCCGGTTTCGGGCAGGGCGTGATCGGGTGCGGCTCGGCCGTCGCGCAACACTTCGAGCATACGGCTCTGAAACGAAGCGGGCGTGTCATCGACATGGCGCAGCGCACGCTCGAAACCGGCGCGGGCGCGCGCAACCTTGGGCCAGTCGGTGTCGAGAAGGTGGTTGGAGAGTGCATAGACACCGGGTTGCAGTGCGCGCACTGCGCCAGTGATGCTTTCGTGAATGCCCAGGGTGTGGCCGTCGTAGACGAACAGGTTGAAGCCGGAATAGCCGGCGCTGCGACGTGCCAGCGCGTGCAGTGTGTCGAGGGTGTCCGCGGTGTCGAGCAGGCAGTCGCGCACCAGCGCGCCACGCGAGGGCGTGCCGGGGCGGTGACGCGTCGGGTCGCGGAAATTGGTCAGTGCGGCAAAGCGACCGCCGCGCGTCATGCCCAGCCAGGTTCCACCCGCCTCGAGGTCACGCCCGGCGAGCAGTCCGGGTTGCTCCGGCCACCAGTGGGCGGGACAGGCCGGGCGGGCGCGAAACTCGTCGCGATTGGCCGCGACGACGAGATCGTGCCCGGGGCAACACTTGTAGGCGATGACGATCAGGCACATGGGGCGGTGGGCGCTGGGTCAGGCGCGGCCGATGTCGGTGAAGCGCTCGACATGGCGGGCCGACCCCGGCTCGATCAAGGACTGGAAGCCGGCACTGTCGACCTCGGCCTGCAGTGCGGCCTCGAAGGCGAGGTGGTCCGTTACCGGTTCGTAGACTTCCATCCACGTGTCGGCGTCGTCCAGCCGCGACATCAGCCGCGACGGTACGCCGGTGCGCTCGGTGATCCGGAGCTGCATCGCGCGGATCCGTTGACGGGCATCGTCGTGATCGACCTCGTGGCGGATCCGGAAGTAGACGTAGTAGCTGGCGGGTGGGGCGGTCAGTGGGCAATCGGACATGGGATTGTTCAGGCCGGCAGGGAGTAGGGAAGGTCGAGAATCGACAGCAGCGGGCCGTCGGGCGCGCCGAGGTGAACTTCGCCACCTTCGGCACAGCTGTTCTGCAGCACCGCCAGCGCCTCGAAACCGCCTGCGGCGGTGCGCGCGACATTGACCAGCTTGCCAGCGGACTGCTCGCCAAAGCCAGGCGTATAAACGTCCATCCCCACGCTGGGGGCGGCGTCGGCGGCGATGCGCACCCGATACATGCGCTTCTTGATCTTGCCCAGGTACTGCGAGCGGGCGACGATTTCCTGCCCGGGATAGCAGCCCTTCTTGAAGTTGACGCCGCCAATGAGCTCGAAATTGAGCATCTGCGCGACGAACTCCTCCTGGGTCGCGGCGGTGACCAGCGGTACGCCGGCGCGGATCATCGCCAGCTGCCATGCCTCGGTACCGGCGACGACGGCACCGGCATCGCGTACGGCTTCGAATCGTTCGGCGGCGGTTTCGGCGCCAGCGACGAGCACGAAGGCCGTCGAGTGCAGGCGGATGCAGCGGATGTTGCCCGCGTCACGGGTGGTCTGCGTCATGTCCGCCTGGGGCACCGCGACGCCGGCCTTTTCGAGTACCGTGCTGGCATCCGGCCCGGTGACGCCGAGCAGGGCGAAGGCGTCACCGCCATCGACCAGACGGACCTTGCTGCGCAACACATACATCGAGAGCTTTTTCAGCAGCGCCGGCAGGATGTCCGCCGACAGCGCCAGCCCGTGGCCATCCTCGGTGCGCCAGATCAGGAAGCTGGCGAGCATTCGCCCCTTCGGCGAGTTGAAGCTGTTCCATTGTGCGCCGTCGTCGCCGAGCGACTTGACGTCGTTGGAGAACAGGTTGTGCAGAAAGCTCGCGGAGTCCTCGCCACTGGCGCGAATCGTCCCCAGGTGAAGCAGTGGAACCACCAGGGTTGCCGGTTCGGCCGGTGGATCGGAGTCGAAGCGCACGGCGTGTGGTGGGGTGTCGTCGATTGCGGCGCCCTGACGGGCGAGAAAGTCGGTCCAGGGTGAAGTCATGTGTGTCGCATCCCGGCGTGAGTTCACATTGATGCAGTATTATAGGGGCGAGAGCGGCGTTTGCCGCACTGCGGTGTGCGTCACGACCACGCGCGCTCCGTACTGACGTGCCTCCTCTCCGAACATGATCCGGACGCGGCGTTCGCCGATTCAACCCCAGCAAGGCACCGGGGGTTCGGGCAGGTTTGGGGTGGTTCGGTGTTTTTCCTGATCGATCAACTGCCGGATCCGGACTGATCGGCTCCGCTTGACCGGACCGGTGCCTTGCCGGACGGACTGACTTTTTGTTGCAGATGAAATCCTTTCTGTTCAAGACCTTGTTGTTGTTTCTGCTGGTCGCCGTCGTGCTTGCCGCCGCAGCGGCCTTCGCGTGGCAGCACCTGTCGAGGCCGTTGCCGCTGACCGGGCCGGTGGTCGAGTTCACCATCGAGCGGGGACAGAACCTGCGCCAGGCGGCGCGGGCGATCGCCGAGGCGGGCGTCGACGTGCATCCCGAATTGATCTACTGGCTCGCGCGCCAGCAGGGCAAAGCCGATCGCATCGTCGCCGGCAGCTACGAGATTGCCCACGGGGCGACCGTGTTCGACCTGATCGACAAGCTGCACCGGGGCGAGGTCACCTTTGCCGAAGTCCTGCTCGTCGAAGGCTGGACCTTTCGCCAGGTGCGCGCGGCGATCGAATCCCACCCCTATCTGCGGCAGGACACGCTTGAGCTGAGCGATGCGGAACTGCTTACCCGCATCGGTGCGGAAGAAACCCATCCCGAAGGCCTGTTCTTTCCCGACACCTACCGCTTCGACCGCCACTCCAGCGCGCTCGAGGTGTTTCGCACCGCCTACCGTTCGATGCAGCGCGAACTCGCGCGTATCTGGGACATGCGCGAAGCGGAGCTGCCGCTGGCAACGGCTTATGAGGCGCTGATCCTTGCCTCCATCATCGAGAAGGAGACTGGCCGCGCCGACGAGCGGGGGCGGGTGGCCTCGGTGTTCATCAACCGTCTGCGCATCGGCATGCGCCTGCAGACCGACCCGACCGTAATTTACGGTTTTGGTGGCGAGGCGTTCGAGGGGCGGCTGCGGCGGCGCCATCTGGACACCGACCACGAATACAACACCTACACCCGGGCCGGCCTGCCGCCGACGCCGATCGCCATGCCGGGCCGCGAGTCGCTGCTGGCAGCGGTGCAGCCCGACGAATCGGAGTATTTCTACTTCGTTGCGCGGGGCGATGGCAGCAGCCAGTTCTCGCGCAACCTGCGCGACCACAACCGCGCCGTCAATCGTTACCAGCGTGGAGGCGGAAGTTGAGCGCGGCGAGCGGGACGGGGAAATTCATCACCTTCGAAGGGGTCGATGGCGCGGGCAAGAGCAGTCAGATCGCGCCGCTGGTCGAATGCTTGCGCGCGCGCGGGATCGAAGTGGTGCAGACGCGTGAGCCGGGCGGCACACCGCTGGGTGAGCGCTTGCGCGAGCTGTTGCTGCATCAGCCGATGCATCTCGAGACCGAGGCGATGCTGATGTTCGCGGCGCGGCGCGAGCACCTGGCGGAGCGCATTCTGCCAGCCCTGGAACGCGGCGCCTGGGTGGTGTCGGACCGCTTCACCGATGCCACCTACGCCTATCAGGTGGGCGGACGCGGGCTGGACGAGGCGCGGTTTGATGCGCTGGAGCATTGGGTGCACCCGGGTTTTCAGCCCGATCTGACGCTGGTCTTCGATCTCGCCCCGGAACGGGCGGCCGAGCGCCTGGCTGCTTCGGGTGAAGCGCCGGACCGCTTCGAGCGCGAACAGCACGCGTTCTTCGTGCGTGTGCGTGAAGCCTATCTGCGCCGCGCCGCGCGTGCGCCGCAGCGGGTCCGCATCATCGACGCGTCGCGTCCGCGAGAGCGGATTGCCGATGAAGTGCGCACGCTGGTTGAAGAGCGGCTGTTGTGATGATGCACGACTGGCTGGAACCGTTGTGGCGGCGCCTGGTGGCGCTCGATACGCGTCTGCCCCACGCCGTGCTGTTCATTGGCCCGGCGGGTGCGGGCAAGCGCGCCCTGGTCGATGCACTGGCCGCGCGCTTGCTGTGCCAGACCCCCGCGGCCGACGGTCATGCGTGCGGGCAGTGCGCTTCGTGCACCCTGCGCCGGTCACGCAATCATCCCGATTTCTATACCGTGATGCCGGCGGCACAGGCAGCGGCAAGTGGCAATGGTGGAGGGGGTGACAGTGCTGATGGCGGGGGCGCGAACCTCGCGGACGAGGCGACGGAAAGTGGTGACGGCAAGGGCAAGGGCAAGGCCAAGTCCAGCCAGATCATCATCGAGCAGGTGCGCGCCCTGCAATCCGCGCTGGCGGTGACCGGGCATCAGAGTTCGCGCCGCGTGATCATCGTCGAGCCGGCCGAAGCCATGAACACCTTTACCGCCAACGCCTTGCTCAAGCTGCTCGAGGAGCCTCCGGAAGGCTGCGTGTTCCTGCTCGTGTCGTCGATGCCCCGGCGCCTGTTGCCGACCATTCGCAGCCGCTGCCAGATCTGGACGCTGGGCCGCCCCCAAGCGGCCGCCGTGGAGCAGTGGGCGGCCTCGCAACCCGAGGCGGTGCGCGCGCTGCTGCCGATCAGTGGCGGCATGCCGCTGGCAGCGGAGCGCCTGGCCGAGTCCGGGCTGGCCGCGATGCACGCGCGCTTCGTGCGTGACGTGGCCGGGCTGCCTGGAGGTGACCCGCTGATTCTCGCTGAACAGTGGGAAAAATGGCTGAAATCAAAGGATGCTGCCGCTGCGGGCTTCGACATGGTGCGGCTGCTGGACTGGATGCTCCGCTGGGCGAGCGATCTCGCGAGCCTGCGTCTGGGCGGACGGGTCCGTTTCTTTCCGGCGCAGGCGGCCGTATTGACCGGGTTGTCGGCGCGACTGAGCGTTGCCGGTGCGGTGAACTGTTACAATGAACTGTCCCGGATGCGCCGGGTGGCCCAGCATCCGCTCAATGCGAGATCGATGCTGGAAGACATGCTGTTGCGCTACGTGCGCGTGGTGAGCGGATCCCGACCATGAGCGAAGCAAAACCCTCTGTTGCCCGACCCAGTGTCCTGTCACTGAACATCAACTCGAAATCTGCGCTGTACGCGGCCTATATGCCGTTTCTGTCCAACGGCGGTATCTTCGTGCCCACACCCAAGAAGTACCGGCTGGGGGACGAGGTGTTCATGTTGCTGCAGTTGATGGATGACCCCACCAAGCACCCGGTTGCGGCGACGGTCGTCTGGGTGACGCCGCACGGGGCGCAGGGTGGCAAGACCGAAGGCGTCGGTCTGCAGTTCAGTGCCGATGACTCCGGCAAGGCCTTGCGGGGTCGCATCGAGACCGTGCTGGCCGGGTTGGTCGGCTCGAGTCGGCCAACCCATACGCTCTGACCGCGCGCTGCGGCAGTCATTTCTGCCGCCGGCTTTTGCCGGCAGCTTCCGCTTGCTTGCTTTCGATTCTTCTCAATGTCCATTTTCGTCGACTCTCATTGCCATCTTGACTTCCCCCAGCTTGCCGAGCGTGAGGACGAAATCGTCGCCGCGATGCGCGCCAACGCCGTGTCCCACGCGTTGTGCGTGAACGTGCGCATGGAGGAGTTCCCCCGGGTACTCGCGCTGGCCGAAAGGCACGATGGCTTTTACGCCTCCGTCGGTGTGCATCCTGACAATGCCGACTGCGAGGAACCCGACGTCGCGCGGCTGGTGGCGCTGGCTGCCCATCCGAAGGTCGTTGCGATCGGCGAGACCGGCCTTGACTACTACTGGCACAAGGATGCGCCGGAGTGGCAGCGCGCGCGTTTTCGCACGCACATTCAGGCCGCGTGTGTGTGTCGCAAGCCACTCATTGTGCACACCCGTTCGGCCGCGGACGATACCTTGCGCCTGATGCGCGATGAGGGTGCGGAACAGGCCGGCGGTGTGATGCACTGCTTCACCGAGTCGCGTGAAGTGGCCGAGGCGGCGCTCGATCTCGGTTTCTACATTTCGTTTTCGGGCATCGTCACGTTTCGCAATGCGCGTGAGTTGAAGGAAGTCGCCCGGTACGTGCCGCTCGATCGCTTGCTGATTGAAACCGACGCCCCGTATCTCGCGCCGGTGCCGCATCGTGGCAAGACCAATGAACCAGCGTGGGTGGTGCATGTCGCAGAGGAGATCGCGCGCTTGCGCGACGAACCCCTCGAGCGGATCGCCGAAGCGACCACCGAGAACTTTTTCCGACTCTTTTCGCACGCGAGGGCTTGCTGAAATGTCATCGATTCCCTTTATACGTGCCTGGCGTCAGCCGCTGATCATGTTCCTGTTGGGGCTGTGTCTTGTGGGCGCGTCCGGGCCGTCGTTTTCGAGCAGCTATGAGAGCGCCCTCAGCTCGGCGCGGCTGGGCGACACGCGGCAACTGGTGGATCTCCTCAATCGGGGCATCGACCCGAACACCATCGACGAGCACGGAAACACCTTGCTGATTCTGGCCGCGCGCGAGGGGCACGCGCGTACCGTCGAGGCCTTGTTGCGTTACCGGCCACGTGTGTCACACCGCAACCTGTCGGGTGATTCCGCGTTGATGCTCGCCGTGCTGGGTGGACATCGCGATGTCGTCGAGTTGCTTCTGGAGGCGGGCGCGTGGGTCAATCACGATGGCTGGACGCCGCTGATGTACGCCGCCTTTCAGGGGCACCTTGATCTGATTGAAACCCTGCTTGCGCGTGGCGCCGACGTCAATGCGCTGGCGCCCAACCAGTCGAATGCCCTGATGTTCGCCGCGCGAAACGGCCATATTCAGGTGGTGCGTCGTCTTCTCGAAACCCATGTTGATCTCGAGCAGCAAAACGATCGAGGGTTTACCGCGGAAACCTGGGCCTTGTCCAACGGCAACACCGACATCGCGGACCTGATCGTCGCCGAACGGCGGCGCCGTCCGCCGACCCTGCGGCTAGAGATTCAATAACGGACGTCATCCCTTTTCAATCCCGTCGATGGAGCGCTTCTGACGATGATTCGAACAACCCTGGCGGGCGCTGTCACGCTGGCCTGCCTGATGCCGTTCGCCACGGCGAGTGCAAACGAGGATTATCAGGCGGAGATCTGGGCAAGCGCCTGTTTTGCCTGTCATGGGCCCGAGGGACGCTCCGACGGTGGCATGCCGACACTGGCCGGACTGTCGGCGGACGGCATGTATCGCATGCTGCTGGACTTCAGGAGCGGAGAGCGGCGCGCGACCGTGATGCATCATCACACCCGTGGCTACTCCGAGCAGCAGCTGCGCCGCATCGCCGACATCCTCGGCGAGCCCTCGAATTGACGGAGGCCTTGCATGAAACGACGTGATTTTCTGGGCATGGCCCTGTCCGGCGCGGCCCTTTCCTCGCTTGCCCCGCTGGCGTTGGCACAAAGTGGCGCGCCGCGCGTGGTCGTGGCAGGTGGCGGGTTTGCCGGTGCGACCTGCGCCAAGTATCTGCGTCGCTGGTCGCCAACGACCCAGGTGACGCTGGTGGAGGCCAATGCCGAGTTCGTGTCCTGCCCGATGAGCAATCGCGTGATCGGCGGCACGCTCGGTATTCGTGACCTGACGCGTGGCTACGATACGCTGGCCGCACACGGAGTCGAGGTGCTGCGGGGCAGGGTGGCTGCCATCGACCCGGAGGCGCGCCAGGTGCGCCTGGCCGATGGTGCCGTGCTGCCCTATGACCGGCTGGTGGTCGCGCCGGGTATCGATTTCGCCTACGAGACGATGCCCGGGTTCGAATCGGCAGCTGCCCGGGAAACCATGCCACACGCCTGGCGTGCGGGGGCGCAGACGCGGGATTTGCGGCATCGTGTCATGACCTTGCCCGAGGGCGGCGTGTTTGCGATGCACATACCCAGGGCGCCGTTTCGCTGCCCCCCTGGCCCGTATGAGCGCGCCTGCCTGGTCGCGAACGCGATCAAGCGGGGCCGTTCGGGCGGCAAGGTGCTGGTGTTCGACGCCAACCCCGACATTCTGGCGAAGAAGGATCTGTTTCAGCGGGCGTTTCGCGACGAATACGCGGACATCATCGAGTATATACCCAATGCCGGATTCGATGAGGCGGACACTGGCGCGGGGGTGGTGGGCTTCGATCTGCACGGACGGGTTCCCGCCGATGTCTGGAACGTGATCCCGCCTCAGCGCGCCGGTGCCCTCGCGCGTGATGCGGGGCTGGCCAACATCGATCAGCGCTGGTGCGAGGTTGATTTCCTGAGCTACGAATCCAGGGTCGTCCCCGGCATTCACGTGATCGGCGATGCCGTCGCGTCGGCGCCCGGTCTGCCCAAATCGGCGCACATGGCCAACCAGCAGGCCAAGGTCTGCGCCGGTGCGATTGCATCGATGTTTGCCGACCGGGCACCGGGCGAGGATCCGATCATCGCCAACACATGCTACAGCTTCGTCAATGAAAAGGACGCCGTGCACATTGCCGGGGTGTATCGTTACGATGCCGCGCGAAGCACCATGGTTCCGGTGGACGGTGCCGGCGGACTGTCGGCGGCGCCGTCGAGTGAGGAAGGTTTTCTCGCCGTGGCCTGGGTGTTCAACATTCTGAACGACACCCTGGTCTGAACGACGCTTCAGTCCACAACGGTGGCGTGCCCGATGTGGCTCGGAGTGCTCAGCACGAGGTCCGTGTGACGCCGCGGTCAGGTCGGTTCATCGAGCGTCGTTGGCGAGAAGAAATTGCTCCACGAAGGCTTCGGCCGGTTGCGGGCGGCCGAACAGATAGCCTTGGTAGTGGATCGGGGGACGCTGGCGCAGAAACGCCGCATGTTCTTCGGACTCGACACCTTCGGCCACCACGTTCAGGCGGAGATGCGCGGCCACCGAGAGAATCGTGTCCACCAGCACCGCGTCGCTGGGATCGTGTGGCGCGTCGCGGACGAACGAGCCATCGATCTTCAGCTCATTGACCGGGAGCTGCTTGATGTAGGCAAGCGATGAATAGCCGGTGCCGAAGTCGTCGATCGAAAAGCGGATGCCGAGTGCGTGAAGCGCCTTCATCTTGCTCACGGTCGGCTGCAGATGGTCGATGACCAGTCCCTCGGTGACTTCCAGCGTCAGTCGCTCGGGAATGATTCCGGTGTCGTCGAGAATCTGGCGCACTCGCGGCACGAAATCGGCACGATGAAACTGCCGTGGGCTTACGTTCACCGAGATTCTCAGCGGGCTCCGGTCCGCGTGCCGGGCGAGCAGTGAGCAGCTTTCGCGCAGGACCCATTCGCCGATCTCCACGATCAGGCCGGTTTCCTCGGCGATGGGAATGAATACGGCGGGTGAAACCAGCCCACGCTCCGGGTGCTGCCAGCGCAGCAGGGCTTCGGAGCCGCAAAGGGCGCCGCTGGCGTCCACCTGGGGTTGCACGAACAGGCGCAGTTCGTTGCGTTCAACGGCGCGTCGCAGATCCGCTTCCAGCGCGAAACGCGTTTCCACCCGCCGCTGCATCTCGGGTTCGAAGAAACGGATCTGGTTGCGCCCTGAATCCTTGGCCTGGTACATGGCGGTGTCGGCCTGCTTGAGCAGGTCCGTCAAGGTCAGGTCATGCTCATTGGGGAAGAGCGTGACACCGATGCTGGCGCTGACCGCGACTTCCTCACCAGTCAGATCGAAGGGGGTGGCGAGATCCGCCCGAATCTTCTCGGCGACCATCCGCGCGAGCCGCTCGGCGCGGTTGAAACCGCAGCCGATGTCGGGTAACAGCACGACGAACTCGTCGCCACCGAAGCGGGCGACGGTGTCGGTTTCGCGCAGATGGGCACGCAGTCGTTGCGCTGCGGCGACCAGCAGGCGGTCGCCCATCTCATGTCCGCGCGCGTCGTTGAGCGTCTTGAAGTAATCGAGGTCGACAAACAGCAGGGCGCCGGTTTCGGCGGTGCGGCGGGCGTTGGCCAGTGCATGTTCGAGCCTGTCGAGCAGGAGGCGGCGATTGGGCAGGGCGGTGAGCGGGTCGTAATAGGCCAGGCGTTCGATTTCCGATTCGGCGCGCTTGCGCTCGGTGATGTCGCGCGCCACCTCGACGAGGCAGTTGCGACTGCCGTCCGGATTGAACAGCGGCACCTTGATCGCATCGAAGTAGCGCAGCTCTCCTGCGGCGGTGGGTAGCGAGAGTTCACTACGAACCGGGCCGCGTTCCCGCCAGACGAGATCGTCGTGATCGTCGTCACGAATCCGCATGGGATGAGTGTCGTTCTGCAGGGCGGCGAGCTCGGCGTTGCTGCGGTGGCGGACATCCACGCCCTCCAGCCCGTACAGTTCCAGCGCGTAACGGTTGGTCTCCAGCCAGCGCCCCTGACCGTCCTTGACGCGAACAATGTCAGGCATGGCGTTGATCAGCGAGGTGAGCTGAGCTTCGCGACTTGCCAGCATGCGGGTCACGTGACGACGACGCACCACGTTGAAGACCAGCAGGCCGATCACGATGAACTGGGCAAGCAGTGCACCGGCCATGACGTTCTGCAGCCGTGTCTGGGCCTGGGTGACTTCGCGGGTGCGACGATCGACGAGCTCCTCGAGCCGGGTCTGATAGTTTCGCAACTCGTTCTCAGCGACACGCTTGCCGGTGATGTCCTGAATGATCGAGAACAGTACGGTGCGCCCGTCACTCAGCAGCGCGGGGGATGAATAGACCTCTACGGTGCGAATCTCGCCATTGCCGAGACGGTGCGGAAAGACGAAGTAGTTTCGCTCTTCGGCCAGTGCGCGCGCACGCTCGGCGGCGACCTCGTCCGGTCCAAGAACGTTGAGGTCGTCGATGCGGCGACCGATGAGTTGTGCCCGCGAACTCTGATAGAAATCGAGCGCGGCTTGATTGGCGTCTACGATATGTCCGGTCAGCGGATCGATGAAGAGCATGACCGCGCTGTGCTGGTGGAACATCGTCGACAACAGATCCTGCCGGGCCGAGGCGTTGATGGCGAGTGCGGTGGCCAGTGGCAGGGTGAACAGCAATACGAGCAGCGGCAAGCGCTGCCGCGGCCAGGCCATGAGGGGGAGGGCGATATCCCGCAACCGCTTCCGGATCACGAGTGGACCTCGCCGCTCACGGATGTTCCGCCAGTGCCGCGGGCGGCGGACTCCTGTGCGATCCAGCGACGTAGCTGCAGATCCGCCGGCTCGGGGCGACCGAACAGATACCCCTGGAACAGCATCGCACCTCGGCTGGAGAGGAAATCGGCCTGTTCGCGGGTCTCGACCCCTTCGGCGACGACGCGCAGATTGAGGTGACGCGCGACGGCGAGAATGGTGTCGACGATGGCTGCGTCATTGGGGTCGGTCGGGGCGTCCTGGATGAAGGTGCGGTCGATCTTCAGCTCGTGGATCGGGAGTTGTTTGAGATAGGCCAGCGAGGAGTAGCCGGTGCCGAAATCGTCGATCGAGAAGTGGATGCCCAGGGTGGCCAGCTCGGTCATCTTGGCCACCGTATCGGACAGGTGGTCGAGCATGACCCCTTCGGTGACTTCGAGAATCAATCGCGTGGGGTCAGCCCCGGAACGGTGGAGAATGCGCTTGACCCGCGTAGTGAAGTCGGGTTGACGAAACTGGCGGGGGCTGACGTTGACCGCGATGCGCAAGCCGCTATGGGCAATCTCCTGGCGTACGAGGATCGCACAGCACTCGGTGAGCATCCAGTCGCCGATTCCGGTGATCAGACCGCTGTCCTCGGCAACCGGGATGAACATTCCGGGCGGGATCAGGCCACGCGTCGGATGCTGCCAGCGCGCGAGGGCCTCCATCGCAAGCATCTTGCCTTGTGCATCGGTCTGGGGTTGAAGATGGACGCGCAGTTCGCCGTGCTCGATGCCATGTCGCAACTCGGCTTCGAGCGCGAAGCGTGATTGCGCCTGGGTACCCATCTCATGTTCGAAGAAGCACACGGCGTTGCGACCGCCGTCCTTGGCCTGATGCAGCGCGGTGTCGGCTTCGCGCAGCAAGTCGTCGGCGCTGTCCTGACCCTTCGGAAACAGCGTTACGCCGGCGCTGAGTGCGAGATGATGGCGCGTACCTGCGACCTCGATCGGGTGAGAGGTCAGCGCACGCAGTTTCTCCGCCACGGTATGGGCGATTCGTGCCGCGGTCTCCTGCGGTGGGGGCAGGTCCGGCAGCAGGATGGCGAACTCGTCCGCGCCCAGACGGGCAAGGGTGTCGCCTTCCCGCAACCCCGACTGGAGACGGTGGGCGATGGCACGCAGCAGCTCGTCGCCGACGGCATGGCCAAGAGCGTCGTTGACAGCCTTGAAGCGGTCGATGTCGAGCTGCAGCACGGCACCGCAATGTCGAGTGCGGCGGCTCGCGGTCAGGGCCTGCGTCAGGCGGTCGTGAAACAGGGTGCGATTGGGCAGGTCCGTGAGCGCGTCATGGGTGGTCAGGTGATGGATGGTTTCCTCGGCTGCCTTGCGTTCGGAGATGTCGAAGAAGTTGGCCACATAATGGGTGACGCGTCCCTGTTCGTCGCGAACGCTGCGTGCCGACAGCCATTGCGGATAGATGCGACCGCTCTTGCGCCGGTTCCAGATCTCCCCGTCCCAGTGCCCCGGGCCATTGAGACTGTCCCAGAGTTCGCGGAAGAACGCTTTGTCATGACGGCCGGAGTTGAGCAGTTTGGGCGTTCTGCCCTGCGCCTCCTCGGCGGTGAAACCGGTGATTCGGGTGAACGCCTGGTTGGTGCGCAGAATCCTGCCTTCGGCGTCGGTGATCATGATGGCCTCCGATGTTTCGAAGGCCGCGGCCGCCAGACGCAGGTCGGATTCGGCCTGCAGGCGCTCGGTCATGTCGTGGGCCGCCACCAGCGCCGCGGGGTGGCCGAACCATTCCAGCGGGTGGCGAACGGTCTCGACGAGGACGGTGCCACCGTCCCGCCGTCGGTGACGGTGGATTCCGTCGCGTGACAGCGACGCGCCATGCGGATGCGTGGCCAGATCAACGATATTCATCTTCAGGAACAGCTCGCGATCGTACTGGTACAGCCGGATCGCCGCGTCGTTGACCGCGAGGAAGCGACCGCTTCCAGTGTCGTGAATCCACAGCGGAAAGGGATGTTCGTCGAAGATCTGGCGATAGCGCTGTTCGCTGTCACGCAACGAGGAGTGAGTGGTCTGGACCTGGGTCGCCATGCGATTGAAGGCCCGTGCCAGCCGACGGACTTCGTGAAAACCCGATTCGGCCAGTGGTTCGATGTGCTCGCCGGCGGCCAGGCGTTGTCCGACGTCCTCGAGCCGGATCAGCGGCCGTGCAAGCCTGAAATTGATCCATAGCGCCGCGAGAATGACCAGAAGCACGCTGGCGATGACTGCCGGCAGGCGACTGTTGATGACCTGGGCACGGTTTTGCACGAAGGTGTGCTCGAGGTCGTAGCGCATCACCACCAGGCCGCGTTCCAGTCCGCGCATCTGGTCGGTCGTGGTCGGGGTGTGGAACGGAACGGAGACCGCGATGCGTGTGGCGTCGTTCGATCGGGTGACGAGGGGCGGGCGGTTGTCGCCGTGCTCCTGCGGAGTCAGCAACTCGGTCGGCAGCAGATCCCGTGCCGGTTGACCCCGCCAGGCGAGGCGGTGAGCCATATGAATGCGCCCATCGGCGCCGACGAGCGCGAGCAGGTCCACGCGTGGATCAGCCGCGGCGTGGGTTAGATCGGTTTCGACGACCGACGGACTGCGACGCAGTTCGCGTTCGGCGAGCAAGGCGATGCGACCTGCCTCGGCAAGCAGATCGGACTGGGCCTGGCGGATCAGTTCGTTGCGTCCCTGATGGATGCCGAGCAACGTCGACGACGCGATGATTACCGTGACGCCCAGCAGGATCGCCAGATGCAGGCCGAAACGGATCGACAGCGCGGGCATCATGCGAACGCGCGCTCCAGCAAGGTGGGGTCGAGCAAGCCGTTGAACAGCGCCGGGTGCTCCGCGATCAGCCGGTTCTCCTGCATCCACTGGGTCAGCGTGTGAGCACGTTCGTACAGCGGTGCCGGTGTGCCCGCGAACAGGCCCCTGTTCTCTTCGGCGCCGGGTATGCGGATGCCCGCGAACGCGCTGCGGACCTTCTCCGGTGGAATGCCGAGTCGCGGCGCGATGCGGTAGGCTGCATCCATCGGTTGCGCGCGCAGATGTTCCAGTGCGAGGTAGTGGGCACGCAGCAGATGTACGATGGCTTCGCCGTGGCTGCCAATGGCTTCGGGCCGGAATGCCAGCACGTCGACGATCTGATCGGGAATCTCCCGGCTGTCGAACAGGCGAACCGCGCCCGCCTCGAGAAGTTGTCCCGCGACCGGTTCGAAGGTTACGACGGCGTCGACGTCGCCCAGCAGGAAGGCGGCGCCCTGCTCGTCAATGGTCAGATGAACCCGTTCGATGCGCGCGGGATCGATGCCCGCATGCGCGAGCGCCGAACCCAGCATCAACGCGCCGACCGCGGTCTGTTCCACGCCGACGCGGCGACCGACGAGGTCGGTCAGGCCTTGCAACTCGGGGCGTCCGACGATCACGTCGGCACCGGCCGAGAAATTGAACACCATCACCACGGTGAGCGGGAGTCCCTGGCTGCGCGCGGTCAGCACCTCGTCCAGGGTCAGGCCGGCGCCGTCAACGTATCCACCGGACAGGGCGTGCAGGCAGTCGGTGGCGGAGAGCAACTCGACCAGCCGGACTCGACGCTCCTCGAGCAGGCCGAGGTCACGTGCCAGGTACATTGGCTCATACCCCGGCCAAGTGTTGGAGGCGACTCGCAACGGAGTGGGTGGCACGGCGCATCCCGCCGCACCCAGCAGCGCGGCGACGCCGCAGCCCATGCCTGCGCGCAGGAATTGGCGTCGAACCGGATGAAGGCGAGGCGGACTGAACGATGTGCGCACGTTGAGGGCGAAGCCGGTTTTCCGTCAGTGAATCGAGTGGATCGGGTACTGGCCGGGAGGTGGATACCTACGACCTTGGCGATAAGGCCTCAGAGATTACCCGTTTTGAGCGCGTGGATAAAGGACGGAAGCCCTTTTGTGGCTGGCGTGTTGCATTTTGACCGTCCGCGTCCATTGCGCCTGGCTGCCTTCGGTGGCGATGCCAAAGAGCCGTGCAGACCGGTGAGCCGTTCTGAGCGCTTTCCGCGCCACGCGGCGGGCGCGGAGGTGACGAGGAGGGACGGGAGGAAAGAGAACGGCGAAAGGGGCGCTACTTCTTGCCGGCCTTCCGGTCGCGCAGGTAGATGTGGTTGCTGACCTTGCGGATCTCGAAAAGGCCAATTTCGCTGACCAGGTCGCTCAGCTTGCGATAACCGTAGTTGCGCGGATCGAAAGACGTCTGGTTGCCGATGTGCGAACCGACCCCGCCGAGGGCCGCCCAGCCGTCGTCGTCCGCCGCCGCCTCGATGCCGCTGCGCAACAATGTCACCAGTTTGGCGTCGCCGCGCAATTCCTTGGCGTTCTTGCGTTCGGGTGGCTCTTCGGACTTCTCTTCGCTGGGACCCGCGATGTCGAGGTTCTCCAGATAGAGAAACTTGGAGCAGGCATTGACGAAGGGCATCGGGGTTTTCTTTTCTCCGAATCCGAGCACCTTGAGGCCGTTGGCGCGAATGCGCATCACCAGCGGTGTGAAGTCGGAATCGGAGGATGCGATACAGAAACCGTCGAGCTCCTGGCCATAGAGCAAGTCCATCGCATCGATGATCATCGCCGCGTCGGTGGCGTTCTTGCCCTTGGTGTATGCGAACTGCTGTATCGGTTGGATCGCGAACTCGTGCAGCACCTGCTCCCAGCTCTTGAGGCCCGGGCTCTTCCAGTTGCCGTAGGCGCGGCGGATGTTGGTGACGCCGTATTTGGCGAGCTCGTCGAGAATCACCTCGATCTTGGACGCGGGGCAGTTGTCAGCGTCGATGAGCAGGGCGATGTGCGATTCCTGAGTCATGAGATGCGGGTTCTCCGGTCGTTGAAGAAGACACGATACGCCACGTCGATGGTGTTGGCCTGAATGGTGACGGTGTCCGCGATATCCCGCGCGTAGCCACCGGCCATGGCGATCGCCACCGCCGCGCGTTCGGCGCGGCAACGGGAAAGCACGCGAACATCGCGTTCGTGCAGGCCGTCGATGCCAAGGGCGAGACGACCGAAACGGTCGTCTCGATAGGGGTCGGCGCCGGCAAGATAGATGACCAGCTGGGGGCGGGCGCATTCGAACACCTGGTCAAGCGCGTCATCGAGCGCGGCGAGGTAGTCCGTGTCGCCGGTTCCGTCGGCCAGCTCGACATCGAGGTCGGATTGCATCTTGCGGAACGGAAAGTTCTTCGCGCCGTGGATGCTGAAGGTGAATACCTCCGCTACATCGGTCAGAATCGTCGCGGTGCCATCGCCCTGGTGGACGTCGCAGTCGATGATGGCGATGCGTTGCACATGACCTTCGGTGCGCATCGCGTGTGCGGCGATGGCCGCGTCGTTGAAAACACAGAAGCCGGAGCCGAAGTCGCGGTGCGCATGATGGGTGCCACCGGCGAGGTTGGCGCTCGCGCCGTCGATCAGTGCCGCGCGACACGCCGCCAGTGTCGCGCCGGCCGAGCGCCGCGAGCGTTCGACCATCGCGGGAGACCACGGAAAGCCGATGCGGCGTTGCTCGGTGGCGTCGAGGGCGCCGGAGACGACCCGCGCGAGATAGCCGGGGCAATGCGCGCGTTGAATTTCTTCGTCACTTGCCGCCTGCGGGACGAGGAAATCGGCCGGGTCGAAACGGTCGTCGCGTTGCAGCCGGTTGCGCAGAGCAGCGTATTTCTCCATCGGAAAGCGATGCCCCGTCGGCAGCGGCAGGACGAAATGGTCGGCGTAGTGCAGTTTCATGTGCGGTCCGGGTCGTATCCGGCGCGAATGGAGGTCGCGCGGGTGTCGTCGACGTCGGCCTGGCTTCGGGCTGGCGATGTCGGGGATGAATGTTGCCTGTGAATCAACCTGAACATTGCAGCGGCAGGGGCAACGACAGCGAGGGATTGTCTGCATCCGCGTACAGATCGCGGAATTCGGCTTCGGGGACCACGGTGACGGCAATCTCGGGTTCGTGTCCGCCTCCCCCCAGAATCACGCCGCGCAGCGGCGAAACGTCGCTGAAATCTCTTCCCCAGCCGATGGTGATGTGTTCGAGATAGGGGCGGATCGCGTTGGTCGGGTCGTAGTCCATCCAGCCGAAGCCGGGGCAGAACACGGACACCCAGGCATGGGTCGCGTCCGCCCCGATCAGCCGCGGACGACCGGGAGGCGGTCGCGTGAGCAGATAGCCGCTGACGTAGCGCGCGGCGATCCCCAGCGAGCGCAGGCAGGAGATCATGAAATGGGCAAAGTCCTGGCACACGCCACGGCGATTGGCGAACACCTCGGTGACCGGCGTGGTGACGTCGGTGGCGCTTGGATCGAAGGTGAACTCCTCGAAAATTCGCTGCATCAGCGAATTGACCGCAACCGGCAATGGCGTTCCCGGTTCGAAGCTGGCCGAGGCATAGTCGGCGAAGTCGCGCTTGACGCGGATATCGGTGGACTCGAACAAGAACGCGCTGGCTTCGAGGGTGTCCGGATCCAGTTGCTTGCCCGCCCGATAGCGCAGCGCGTCGCGCACGCTTTCCCATGGTGGAGCGTGGTCCGGGTTGGGCAACGGACGGGGATGCAACTCGATCCAGCTTTCGCAGCGCACCACGAGGCTGTCATGGTCGGATTCGAAGTGCAGGGCACGGACCGAATTGCCGAAACTGTCGACGAAGTTGTGCTCGCGCGCGGGGGTTGGTTCGATCTCGAGCCGGTGGGCCACGCAGCGTTGCCATGGCAACTCCCGCGGCGTGAGTCGAAGCAGCTGGTGTGACTCGCCTACCGGCTGGTCGTAGTGGTAGGTGGTGTCGTGTCGCACATGATAGCGAACCGGATTCATGCGACGCTCCTGAAACGGTACGACTGCACGGTATGGATGAAGAAGCGGTGATGCACTTCGTCCGATAGCGTGTAGGCGGTGTTCTCGGCGTCGCCCAGCAGCGAGGCGAGGCGGGCGCAGGCGGCGTCGGGGCGCGCGGTTTCGAAGCCGGTGAGGTCGAAGCGTGTGATGCGCCGCTCGAGTACCGCGATCTGGGGCGGGACCGGATGTCCGAGATCCTGCGCACTACGCACCAGGTAGCGCTTGATCGCCTGCACCTGAAAGCCTACCGAATGGGGGTTGGACGTATCGAACACCAGCAGATGCACGACCGGCAGCAGTTCGGGCGTGCGGCGGTAGCGCGCACGGTAGGTGACGATGGAGTTGGCCGCCTCGAGCAGCCATTCGAGCATGCGCTCGCGTTCGCGCTCGGGGGCGTTGAGCACGACCGAAACAAGGGCCGACAAGGCCGCCAGACGCTCGATGCGACGCCCCAGGATTAGGAAGCGCCAGCCTTCGTCGCGGGTCATGTCGTCCATCGCGAAGCCGGCCAGCGAGATGCAGTTGAGCATGATCTGGTCGAGCGCGCCGAGGGCCTGGTCGAGCGTCACCGGCGAGCGCCGGAGTGACGCTTCGAGCCGGTTCAGCACGTGCCAGTTGTCCGACGACAGGCGCTCGCGCACGTGGTTGGCGTTGAGCGCGAGCGCGCGCAGGTTGGACGCCACCGAACCCGGCTGGTCGATGCTGGATACCGCCGACAGCAGGCGTTCTTCCAGCGTTGGTTCGTCGCCGGGGTCGGCGTCCTCGTCATCGGCTTCGTGCTCGCTGAGGGCGCCGATGCGGTTTGCCGCGAGCAGCAGGCCGGACAGCTCCTGGTCGATCTCGTCCGCGCCACCGGCGATGCGCGCCAGTGCGGCGCGCAGCACTCGCGCCGAGGCTTCGCAGCGCTCCGAATGCCGGCCCATCCAGAACAGGTTCTCACCGACCCGCGATGGTATGTCGGTGCCGGTGCACAGCAGGTCGATCACGCCGAGCCGCTTCTTCAGCAGCGACGAGCGGGGAACCGGGCCTTCGGCCTGCACCCAGGTGTCCTTGGACAGGCCCCCGCGCTGCATCGAGATGACTTCCATGCCGCTGCTCGGCGCGACGCGGGTCAGGGCGCCGGGCATCACCATATAGCCGTCCGGCGTGGCCGCCGCGAACAGGCGCATGCCGACCGAGCGCGCGGTCAGCGGTGCGTCCTTCTTGCCGGTCCAGACGGGGGCCTGCGACAGGCGCACCCACTCCTGCGCGACGTAGGCGTGTGGCTGGGCGAGGATGCTGTCGATCAGTTCGCGGCGCTGCTCGCCACGCAGCTCGTGCCCGAACACGGCGTCCATGCGCATGCTGGGAAACGCCGGCTTGATCACCAGGTCATCGAGGTTTTCCAGCACATGGGCCAGCGCCGGGGCTTCACCGCACCACCACGAGGCCACCGATGGCATCGCCAGCGGCTCGCCGAGCAGGCGTTCGGAGATCCCCGGCAGAAAACCGAACAGCGCGGCACTTTCGAGTACACCGCTGCCCAGCGCATTGCCGATCAGCACCCGCCCGGCGCGCACCGCGCCGAGCAACCCCGGAATGCCCAGGGCGGAATCCGCACGCAGTTCGAGCGGATCGCAGAAATCGTCGTCGAGTCGGCGCAGGATTGCATGGACCCGCCGCAGGCCGCGCAAGGTCTTGAGATAGACGGTGTCGTCACGAACGGTGAGGTCCTGCCCTTCGACCAGCGGAAAACCGAGATAACGGGCGAGGAAGGCGTGTTCGAAATAGGTTTCGTTGTACGGACCGGGGGTGAGCAGCACGGTGAGCGGCGTATCGCCCTCGGTCGGTGCGGCGCGCGCGAACCCTTCCTGCAGGCCGCGAAAGAAGTCGGCCAGCTTGAGAACCTGCAGATTGCGGAAGGCGTCGGGAAACGCCTGCGACACGACGATGCGGTTCTGCAGCGCGTAACCGGTGCCCGACGGACCCTGGGTGCGGTCGGCGATGACCCACCAGCTGCCGTCCGGCGCGCGTGCAAGATCCACCGCGTACAGATGCAGATAGTGGCCACCGGGAGGCGTCGTGCCACGACAAGGCCATTTGTATTCGCGCTGGCCGAACACCAGCGCTGGCGGTAGCAGGCCTTCGGCAATGAGGTGCTGCGGCCCGTAGAGATCGGCAAGCACGGCGTCGAGCAGGCGCGCGCGCTGCGCCACCGCGGCGGACAGGCCAGCCCACTCCTGCGCGCTGATGATCTGCGGCAGCATGTCGAGCTCCCACGGGCGACGCATCCCCTTGGGGTCGGCATACACGTTGTAGGTGACGCCGTCCGACTCGATTGCTTCGGTGACGAAGCGCGAACGTTGTGTCAGCGCCTCGGAGGACAGCACCTCGAGGCGGCGTGCGAAAACCCCCCAATGGGGCCGCGGCTGGCCGCGCGCGGCGAGCATTTCGTCATAGCGGCCGGAGGAGTAGGGGTAAGCGTCGATCAGGCCTGCGGGCATGGTCTCGGAATGGGTTGAGCCGACGGTGCGCACGTCGGCGACGTGGCACGGGGTCGGCAGTCAGGTCAGTATTGTCGCAGATCCAGCGTAAACGGAAACTCTGGGTTTACACGCGTTTCGGGCGCGACCACCTTGCCCGGTGAGTGGCCGAGGCGGAAGTAGCGCGCCATGCGCCGGCTCTCGGCCTCGAAGGCATTCACCGGCCGGGTCTCGAAACTGCGTCCGCCCGGATGCATCACGTGGTACTGGCAGCCGCCGAGGCTGCGGTTCATCCACGTATCCACGATGTCGAAGGTGAGCGGGCTGTCCACGCCGATGGTCGGGTGCAGGCAGGAGGGTGGTTGCCAGGCGCGATAGCGCACGCCGGCGACGAACTCGCCGACCGTGCCGGTGGGTTGCATCGGGATCGCCACGCCGTTGCAGGTGACGCGGTAGCGGTCGGCGGCCACGCCGTTGACGCGTATCTGGACGCGCTCGACCGACGAGTCCACATAGCGCACGGTGCCCCCGACCGCGCCTTCCTCGCCCATTACATGCCAGGGTTCGAGCGCAGTGCGCAGCTCCAGCGTCATGCCCTTGATGGCATAGTCGCCGATCTTGGGAAAGCGGAACTCCTGGTGTGGGGCAAACCACGCCGGGTCGATCGGGTAGCCGGCGGCGCGGGTCTCCTCGATGACGTCGAGGAAGTCCTGCCACACGAAGTGCGGCAGCAGGAAGCGGTCGTGCAGTTCGGTGCCCCAGCGTACCAGCCGCTGCGGTTCGTACGGGGTCTCCCAGAAGCGCGCGACCAGCGCGCGCAGCAGCAGCTGCTGGGTGAGGCTCATGCGCGCATGCGGTGGCATCTCGAAGGCGCGCATCTCGAGCAGCCCGAGGCGGCCGGTGGGACCGTCCGGCGAGTAGAGTTTGTCGATGCAGAATTCGGCACGGTGGGTGTTGCCGGTGACATCCACCAGCAGGTTGCGCATCAGGCGGTCGACGATCCACGGCGGGCAGGCGTGCGGGCCCTTGGCGAGCAGGCGGTTCATCTCGCGAAAGGCGATCTCGATCTCGAACACCGCGTCGTTGCGCGCTTCGTCGATGCGCGGTGCCTGCGAGGTCGGGCCGATGAACATGCCCGAGAACAGATAGGACAGGCTCGGGTGGTTGTGCCAGTAGCCGACCAGGCTGCGCAGCAGGTCGGGACGGCGCAGAAACGGTGAATCGGCCGGGGTGTCGCCGCCAAGCACGAAGTGGTTGCCGCCGCCGGTGCCCGAATGGCGCCCGTCGATCATGAATTTCTCGGTGGTCAGGCGCGACTGGTGTGCGGCCTCGTACAGATGCGTGGTCTGGTCGACCAGCTCGTCCCAGTTGCGCGCCGGATGGATGTTGACCTCGATCACGCCCGGGTCGGGGGTGATGCGGAAATGCGCCAGGCGCGGGTCGCGCGGCGGCTCGTAGCCTTCGAGCAGCACCGGCAGGTCATGCTCGGTGGCGGCCGATTCGATGGCCGCGACCAACTCCAGATACTCGTCAGCCTCGGCGGTGGGTGGCATGAAGATGTACAGCACGCCGTCGCGCACTTCGGCACACATCGCGGTGCGCGCGATCCAGTGGGCGGATTCGCCGGCTGCGGGCGGGCGTGCCCCGTCCGTATCCGTATCCGCGCCACCGGAGGCGGTGCCGGTGCCGGACACGCTGGAGGCCGGCGCCGCAGCGGTGCGCATCACCCCCATCGTCGCCGGGTTGAACTGCTGGCGCAGCCGGCTGTGTAGCGGCAAGGGCGGGCGTTGCTCGAAGGGGTCGGGCGCATGCGTCCATGGGTAGTCCTGTTCGCGCACCCAGGGCTGCGAGTCGAGCGGGAGGCGGTAGCCGATGGGGGAGTCCCCCGGTACCAGATAGCAGCGCTCGTCGCGCAGAAACCACGGACCGGTTCTCCAGCCTTGAGGGCCGCGTGCGATCGGCAGCACATGGCCGGCAACCTTGTCCAGTCCGTTGGAGAACAGGCGCATCAGGCGGGCGCGTTCGAGCGGGTCGGCCAGGTGCGAGTCGAAGGGATCGACGTTGGCGGGCAGACGGCGCTCGCGCCACAGGTAGTAGAACACGTCCTCGAAGGTGGGGAAGACGTGTTTTGCGTCCAGGCCCAGGCGCTGGGCGACGGTGCTCAGAAAACGGCCGGCGTCGCGTTCGTCGATGCCGTAGTTCCTGCCTTCATCGGCGATCAGCGCGGCGTTCGACCAGATCGGTTCGCCGTCCTTGCGCCAGAAGCAGTTCAGCGACCAGCGCGGCAGCTGCTCGCCCGGATACCATTTGCCCTGACCGAAATGCACCAGGCCATTGGCGCCGTAGCGGTCGCGCATGCGGTGGTAGAGGTCGGCGGCGAGCAGGCGCTTGGTGGGGCCGAGCGCATCGGTGTTCCATTCGGCGCCGTCGGGGTCATCCACGGCGACGAAGGTGGGTTCGCCGCCCTGGGTCAGGCGTACGTCCATCTCCTCGAGGCGGGCATCGATGCGGTGGCCGAGCTGTTCGATCCCGGCCCATTGTTCTTCGGTATAGGGTTTGGTCACGCGCGGTGCTTCCCAGATGCGGGTGACCTTCATCTGGTGTTCGAACGCAACCTCGCATTTTTCCAGCGCGCCGGTCACCGGCGCCGCCGAGAACGGGTCGGGGGTGCACGCCACCGGGATGTGTCCTTCGCCAGCGAACAGCCCGGAGGTGGGGTCGAGCCCGACCCAGCCGGCACCGGGCAGATAGACTTCCGCCCATGCGTGCAGGTCGGTGAAGTCGGCTTCCGGTCCGGAGGGTCCGTCGAGCGCCTTGACGTCGGCCTTGAGCTGTACCAGATAGCCGGAGACGAAGCGCGCGGCCAATCCCAGATGGCGCAACAACTGCACCAGCAGCCAGGCCGAGTCACGGCACGAGCCGGAGCGTTTCTCGAGTGTTTCCTCGGGGGACTGCACGCCGGGTTCGAGGCGGATCACGTAGTCGAGGTGCTCGTACAGGGCGTAGTTGAGGTCGACCAGAAAATCGACGCTCGGCTTCGCGTCACGCTCGATGCCGTCGAGCCAGGCGGCAAACCGGGGCGTCAGCGGCAGTTTCTTGAAGTAGGGCGAGAGCTCGTCGCGCTGCCAGCCTTCGTAGTCGAAGGGGATTTTTTCGGCGTAGGGTTCGAGGAAGAAGTCGAACGGGTTGATGACCGCCATCTCGGCGACCAGATCCACCTCGATGGCGAACTCGGTGGTCTTCTCGGGAAAAACGAGACGCGCGAGGTAGTTGGACTGCGGATCCTGCTGCCAGTTGATGAAATGCTTGGCCGGCAGCACTTTGAGCGAATAGCTGAGGATGCGGGTGCGGCTGTGCGGTGCCGGGCGCAGGCGGATGACCTGGGGGCCGAGCGCGATCGGACGGTCGTACCGATAGTGGGTGAGGTGGTTGATCGCTACGTGAATCGACATGAATGACCTCGTGATGGGGGCGGCTGAATGCGCAAGAGCAAGACCCGAGCCAGTTCATGGGCAGATCGGGGTGGGGGGCGGCATGCCGGAGCGTGGTTCAAGGTACGTGCCCAGGCCAGGTGTGTTTGTGCGCGCGATCCTGCAGCCCGGTTCGGGTGCGGTGCCGGTTCTGCCTGCAATGCACCAACGGGGAGCGTTGCGCTGTCGCGGCGGCACCGAGGTGGACCACCCCACCAGCACCAACCGTCGCCACCGCTGGACGCGCACGGCCTGTGCCACGGAATGCCGGCACGAAGGGAACGAAGGCGGGTAAACTGGAATCACTTCGGAACCATTGTTGAATATCCAGGAAAGACCACCATGAGCGTCATCGCAAGCATTCGCGGCGAACAGCCCCGGCTGGCCGAAATCCGGCGAGACCTGCACGCCCACCCGGAGCTCGCGTATGCCGAGCATCGTACCGCCGGGGTCGTCAAAAATCATCTGTCGTCGCTCGGCATCGAGGTGCACGAAGGCATTGGCGGCACCGGTGTCGTCGGTGTGATCCGCGCCGGCCGTGGGTTGCGGGCGATCGGGCTGCGTGCCGACATGGACGCGCTGCCGATGCAGGAACGCAACACTTTCGAGCACTGCTCGCGCCATCCCGGCCGGATGCACGCCTGCGGGCACGACGGACACACCACGATGTTGCTCGCCGCGGCCGAGGTGCTGGCGCGCGACAAGGGTTTCGACGGGACCGTGTATCTGATCTTCCAGCCTGCCGAAGAGGGCGAGGCCGGAGCGCTGGCGATGATCAAGGACGACTTGTTCGAGCGCTTCCCGATGGAGTCGATCTTCGGCATGCACAACTGGCCGGGCATGCCGGCTGGTCAGTTCGCGGTGCATCGTGGCCCGGCGATGGCCGGCGCCGACCGCTTCGACATCGAAGTGCTCGGCGAGGGCGCGCACGCGGCGATGCCACATCTGGGCAACGATCCGGTCGTGGTGGCGGCGGCGCTGGTGCAGTCCTTGCAGACCATCACCAGCCGCACGCTGGATCCGCTGGACACCGCGGTGGTGTCGACGACGATGTTTCACGCAGGTGAGGCGTACAACGTGATCCCGGACCGGGTCAAGCTGGCCGGTACGGTGCGTACCTTCAGCCCGCAGGTGCAGGCGCGCGTGGAGCAGCGTCTGCGCGAGCTGTGTGCCGGTATCGCGGCGGCGTGGGGGGCACGCATCGAGCTGGAGTACCGGCGCGGTTATCCTCCGACGATCAATACCGTGGTCGAGGCCGACGTGTGCGCCGGGGTGGCGCGGGCGCTGGTCGGCGCGGAGCAGGTGAGTGTAGACGCCCGGCCGAGCATGGGCGCCGAGGACTTTGCGTATTTCCTGCAACACAAACCCGGTTGCTACGTGTGGCTCGGCAATGGGCCAGGGGAGGGCGGATGCACCCTGCACAACCCACGTTACGACTTCAACGACGAAATCATTCCGGTGGGTGCCGCGTACTGGGTGGAGCTGGCGCGCCGCCTGCTGCCATCAACCGGCCCGGTCGAGGCTGCTGAGGGTGCGAACATGAATGTTGGCGGTGAGGGGGGCGGCTGAATGTCCATGCACACTTTCAGGCTCGCATACCGGATGATGCTGCGCGACCTGCGCGCGGGCGAGCTGCATCTGCTGGGTCTGGCGATCATCATCGCCGTGGCCAGCCTCACCAGTGTCGGCTTTCTCGCCGACCGGGTCTCGCGCGGACTCGACCGCGAGGCCAACCAGTTGCTCGGCGGTGACTTGCTGCTGCGTGCCGACCAGCCATGGGGTACGCGTTTTCACGATGAGGCCCGACAGCGTGGGCTGGATGTGGTCGACACGGTACTGTTCACGTCCATGGTCAGCACCGAGGAAGAGGCGCAACTGGCCGGTGTGAAGGTCGTCGAGGACGGTTATCCGCTGCGCGGCTCGGTGCGCATCGCGCCCGGCCCCAACCAACCCGACGTCGAGGCCGGGCGTGTGCCGGAGCGCGGCGAGGTGTGGCTGGACGAGCGCCTGTTCGCAACCCTCGGCGTGGCGGTTGGCGATCAGGTCGGGTTGGGGCGACTGGAGTTTCGCGTCGGGGGCATGATCACCTTCGAATCCGACCGTGGCGCCAACTTCTTCGCGTTGCTGCCGCGCGCGATGTTCAATCTCGAGGATCTCGCCGATGCAGGGCTGCTGGTACAGGGCAGCCGGGCGACCTGGCGCATGCACGTCGCCGGAGACCTGCCCACGGTCGAAGCCTTCGAGCGCTGGGCGGGAGACCACCTCGGCCGGGGCCAGGCGGTGGAGACGCTCGAGAATGCACGCCCCGAGGTGCGCGGCGCGCTCGATCAGGCGCAGCGCTTTCTGCGCTTGTCGGCCTTGCTGGCGGTGATTCTCGCGGCGGTGGCGGTGGGTCTGTCGGCGCGGCGCTTCATGCGCCGGCACCTCGACGCGTGCGCGATGATGCGCTGCATGGGCGCGCGTCAGTCCCAGGTGCTGCGCATCATCGTGGGCGAGTTCGTGCTGTTCGGCGTGGCTGCGGCGGTGGTCGGCGGCGCGCTGGGCTGGCTGGTGCAGCTGTCCTTGATCGGAGTGATCGTCAGTGTCATGCAGGTGCAGTTGCCTCAGCCGTCGCTGCTGCCGCTGCTGCACGGGCTGGCGGTGGGGTTGGCGCTGCTGGTGGGCTTCGTCCTGCCGCAGTTGCTGCGCCTGGGCAAGGTGCCGACCTTGCGGGTGCTGCGTCGCGAACTGGTGCATGTGGAGGCGGCCAGCGGGCTGGCCTGGGGCTTCGGCGCGGCGGCGCTGTTTGGCATCATCTTCTGGATTGCCGGCGACGCCGGACTCGGCGTCATGGTGGCGCTGGGGTTTGGCATCGCGCTGGCGGTGTTTGCGCTGGCGGCCTGGGGCGTGCTGCGCGCGCTGGCCGGTCTCAAGGGACAGGGCAGTCTGCGCGGCGGTGGCTGGCGCTATGGCCTGGCGTCGCTGAACCGCCGTATCGGGGCGAGCGTGATCCAGGTCACGGCGCTGGGTCTGGGCATGACGGCGCTGATCCTGTTGACGCTGATCCGTGGCGATCTGCTCGACAACTGGCGGCAGATGACGCCAGAGGATGCGCCCAACCGTTTCATCGTCAACATCCAGCCGGACCAGCGCGCGGGGGTGGAGGAATACTTTGTCGCCAACGGCCTTGACGCGCCGGAGATCTTCCCGATGATTCGCGGCCGCCTGATGGCGATCAACGGGGTGCCGGTCAATCCCGATGATTACGAGGACCGGCGCACGCGGCGTCTGGCCGAGCGGGAGTTCAACCTGAGCTATGCCAGCCAGCTGGCGGACACGGCGACCATCGTCCAGGGGCGCTGGCACGGCGACAGTCGTGAGCCGCAGTTCTCCATCGAGCAAGGCCTGCTCGAGACCTTCCGGCTGAAGCTGGGCGATACGGTCGAGTTCGAGATCGCCGGGCGGCGCGTGGCCGCGCCGATCACCAGCGTGCGTGAGCTGGACTGGGATTCGATGCGCGTCAATTTCTTCTTCGTCGCCCCCGAGGGCATGCTCGAGCAGGATCCGGCAACGCTGGTGACGGCGTTTCACCTGCCACCGGGCGAGCACGCCTTCACCACCGGTCTGGTGAACGCCTATCCCAATCTGTCGCTGATCGACGTTGCGGCGGTGATCGCGCAGGTGCAGGAGGTGACCGAGCGCCTGATCGTCATCGTGCAACTGGTGTTCGGCTTTGCCTTGCTTGCGGGGCTGGTGGTGTTGTACGCGGCGCTGCAATCGACCCATGACGAGCGCGACTACGAGCTGGCGATTCTGCGCACATTGGGTGCGCGCAACCGGCAGGTGCGGCAGGCGCTGGTTGCCGAGTTCCTGGTGCTTGGCGGGGCCGCGGGGGTGCTGTCCGGCGTCGGGGCGAGCGCAATCGGCTGGGTGCTGGCGCGGTTCGTTTTCAACATGAGTTACGTGCCGGGACTGGCGCCGGTGCTGCTGGCGGTGGCGTTGGGAGCGATTGGCGTGGTGCTCGGTGGCTGGCTGGGCACGCGCCATCTGCTGGCCAGGCCACCGCTGACCAGCTTGCGCGCACTGGCGTAGGTTTCCCGCGGCGGCGGGGGTGGAGGAAAACGAACACAGCGATCACCGCGGTCCCCGCAGGCACCCGGCATCGCGGGAATCGCGTTCAACCGGACCGGAGTCGCGATGCAGGTCGACAATCATGCTTCCGCCCCGCGGGCGCAGTACTCGTTTCATGCCGTCGTCGCGGTGATGAGCACCGTGCTGGTGCTCGCGGTGGTCGCCGCGCTGACCTATTCCGCGCATCGCGGCGCCCAGGTGGCGCTCGGCTCGGTCGCCGATGACACGATTGCCCAGGTTGCGCGCCTGCTCGACGAGAAGCTGGGGCGCATCTTCGAGCCCGCCGACAATCAGCTGCGTCTGCTGGCGCACACCGGGCTGGGCGAGGCCGCAACCCTGGGGCAGCGGCTCGAACGGCTGCCGATCGCGCGCGAGGCGCTGGTTGGCAATCCGCTGATCGAGGCCTTGTTCGTCGGCTACGACAATGGCGACTTCGTGCTCTATCGTCCGATCGACAGCGAACCGCTGCGTGCGGCCTTCGATGCCCCGCAGCGCGCCGAGTTGCTGGTGCAGACCGTGACCCGTGACGCCGCCGGGCGCAGACTGGGAGAATATCGCTTCTTCAACACCGAGGGCGATCTGCTCGAGGTCCGTGCGCTTGCCGGCTACGACTTCGATCCGCGCACGCGGCCGTGGTACCGCGCGGGCATGGCGTCGAAACGCACGGTCTTGACCGATCCCTACGTGTTCTTCACTACTGGCGAGGTGGGGGTGACGCTGGCCCGGCGCACGGCGGAGGGTTCGGCGGTGATCGGACTCGACGCCACGGTCGCGACCCTGACCGCCGAGATCGAGGCCTTGCTGCTGACACCGTCCACCGAGCTGGCCGTGGTCGATCGCCATGGCACCGTGATCGCCTATCACGACGTCGCGCGCCTGCTGATTGACGATACCGACGGGCCGCGGCTCGTGACCATCGACGAATTGGCCGTGCCGTCGCTGCGTCGCGCCTTCCGGGATGGCACCGGTACTGGCGAGCGCGCGCAGGCCGCGGAAGACGGCCGCGAATGGCAACTGGTGCGCATGCCGCTGGCGCCGGTGGGCTCGCTCGAACTCAGTGCCGTGCTCGCGATTCCGGACGATGAACTGTTCGCCGGGGCGCGGGCGGTGGTGGCGGAGCTGCTGGCGATCGCGCTGGCGATCTTCGTTCTCAGCATCCCCATCGGCTGGTGGTTGACCCGACATGCGGTGGCACCGCTGCAGCGTCTGGCCGAGCGCATGCGCGTGATCGAGGCCTTCGACTTCACGCCGCAGCCGCGGCAGCGCTCATGGATTCGGGAGATCGACCGGCTAGAGGTGGCGACCGAGCGCATGCGCGGCACGATCGCCAACTTCATGCAGACCAGTTTGGCCCTCGGCGGCATGCGTGACACCGACCGCCTCCTCGACACCATCCTCGGCAACGCGGTGAACACCGTCGATGCACGCTTTGGCGCGATCTATCTGATGTCGGAGGCGAACGGTGACGTGCAACTGGAACTCAGGCGCAGTGGCGGGGCGGAGGAGGAGACCCTGATCGAACGGGAGACCTGGTTTCCACCGCACTGTGTTGCCGGCGATGACAGCCTGATCGGCCGGGTGGCCGCCAGTCGGCGCACGCTGGGGATTGCCGTGGCCCAGGGCTGGTTGTTCGCCACGCCGCTGCGCAACCGTCAGGGTGAGCTGCTCGGCGTGCTTGCGGTTCTGCTGGAACCGGATGCCGCGGGGGGCGATCCGCGAATGGAGAAGAGCCCGCGTACCGGATTCATCGAGGCGCTGTCGGCGAGCGCGGCGGTCGCCCTCGAGACACGCGACTTCATCGCCGCGCAAAAGCGTCTGCTCGAATCCATCATCCAGCTGATTGCCGCGGCGATCGACGCCAAGAGTCCTTATACCGGTGGGCACTGCCAGCGGGTGCCGGAACTGACCAAGATGATCGCCCGTGCGGCAGAGCAGGCCTCGAACGGACCCTATGCCGACTTTTCGCTGTCCGGGGACGAGCGCGAGGCACTGCACATCGGGGCGTGGCTGCATGATTGCGGCAAGATCACCACGCCGGAGCACATCGTCGACAAGGCGACCAAACTCGAGTGCATTTACGACCGCATCCATGAGATCCGGATGCGTTTCGAGGTGCTCAAGCGTGATGCACACATCACGGCCCTGCAGGCGCGTCTGGCGGGACAGGACGCGGAAGCGACGGAGATGGCACTGCGCGACGAACTGGTCGCGCTGGACGCCGATTTTGCCTTCGTCGCCGAGTGCAATCTGGGCGGCGAACGCATGGACGAGGCTGCGCTCGCGCGTTTGCGCCGCATCGCCACCCGGCGCTGGTCACGTACGCTGAGCGACCGCATCGGCGTTTCCGCGCTAGAGGCCGGACGCAAGGCTGCCGAGCCCGAGCCGGCACTACCTGCGTCCGAGCCCCTGCTCTCCGATGCGCCATGGCATTGCCTGCCGCGAGCCGAAAGCGAACGCTTTGGCGAAGACAATCCGTGGGGTTTCAGGATGGAGGTTCCGGAACTGAAGCAGAACCTTGGTGAGCTGTACAACCTCTCGGTCTTGCGCGGCACGCTGACCACAGAGGACCGCTACATCATCAATCACCACATGATCCAGACCATCATCATGCTCTCCAAGCTGCCGTTTCCACCCCACCTGGCCAATGTTCCCGAGATTGCCGGTGGACACCATGAGCGCATGGACGGCAAGGGTTACCCCAGAGGCCTGCGCCGCGAGGACATGAGCGTGCTCGCCAGGGCGATGGCGATCGCCGATGTGTTCGAGGCGCTGACCGCGGGCGACCGGCCGTACAAGCGCCCCAATACGGTCGCGGAGGCCTTGTCGCTGATGGCCGGCATGGTGGCTGGGCACCATCTCGACCCCGACCTGTTCCGCTTGTTTGTCGAGTCGGACGTGGTGCGCGCCTACGCCGAACGTTTTCTGGCACCGGAGCAACTCGACACGGTCGACGTCGAAAGCTTGCTGGTCGAGGCCGGGATTTCGCCCCCGCCTGCTTCTTTCTGACCCCCGCGCAGTTCCCGCTCCAGCTCGTTCATCAATTCGCCAATATTGCTCGCCAGCTCACCGGTACGATCGGCGAGCTGCTTGACTTCGTCGGCGACCACCGCGAATCCGCGCCCCTGTTCGCCAGCGCGTGCGGCCTCGATTGCCGCGTTGAGACTCAGCATCTTGAGGGACTTGAGCACCCGCAGAATCTGGTTGGATTCTCCGACGATGTCATTGCTGATCCGGCTGACCGTGGCCATCTGCGCGTGGCGCGCGAGCTCACCGCGCTTGCGTTGCTCGATGTCGACGACCACGCCCTCGAGATAGATCAACTCGCCGCCGTCGTCGAACACCGGGCCACCGTGCTCGTTGACCCAGCGAAGCGTGCCGTCGCGCCCCTTGATACGGTAATCCACGTCCCAGTTGCGGCGGGCTTCGCAGGCAGCACTGACGGCGCGGTCCACCGCCTCGACGTCCTCGTCGTGAATCAGCGAAACATAGGCCGTGACGCGATTGCCGATGAGTTCATCCCTGCGGTAGCCGGTGAGCATGGGAATCTGCCCGGACATCACCATCATCGTGTATTCGGCGTCGTTGCGGCAACGATAGAGGAAACCGTTCATCCGGCCCGCGATGCTGTCGAATACCGCCTCCGCATCGGTTTCGTGCCGCGTCAGGGTGTCTTGCATGTGGGGGCTTTCATGGGAAATTCCGTGCGTGGAGTGTAGCGCAGTTGCCGGGTTTGCAAGGTGCAGGAACACCGTCCGCCGAAAGATAGTGGCGTGATTCGTCGTTGAATCGAGAAATCGTTCACACCTTGCACCATCGGGGTGCGTGAACTCATGCGGGCTCCCGCGTTCGCCACGCCGCGGTGCGCATCCGGTGTGATGTAGACGAGGCGCCGAAGCGCTCGCCGTGGGCGAGCGCGGCTGAACCGACCAGTGTCCGCTTTGCGGGCCGGCCGATCGCGACCGGAGCGGTGGCGCTTGGCATGGGCGTTGCTTGCGAGTTGTTGCAACTTGTTTCCCCGTACGGTCTTCGAGGCACCCATGCCCACTTCACAAGCGATCGACATACTCTGGATTGTCGTCTGTGCCGGCCTCGTGTTCATCATGCAGGCCGGCTTCCTGTGTCTTGAATCGGGCCTGACGCGCAACAAAAACGCGATCAACGTCGCGGTCAAGAACGTCTCCGATTTTGCTGTGGCGGCAATCCTGTTCTGGCTGGTGGGTTTCGGGCTGATGTTCGGCACCAGCGCGCAGGGCTGGGTCGGGGTCGACCATTTCGGGGTGCTGAATGGACTGACGCTGTCCGCGTCCGGCCAGGCGTTCTTGCTGTTTCAGATGATGTTCTGCGCCACGGCCGCGACCATCGTCGCCGGTGCGGTTGCCGAGCGGATGCGCTTTGCCGCGTACCTGATGTTGTCGGCGCTGCTTGCCGGTTTCATCTATCCCGTGTTCGGACACTGGGCGTGGGGTGGCGGTTACGGTGAGGGCGAGGGTTGGCTGGCGTCGATCGGCTTCGTCGACTTCGCGGGCTCCACGGTGGTGCATGGGCTGGGCGGCTGGGTTGCGCTGGCGGCCGTGCTGGTGATCGGTCCGCGCAGCGGCCGTTTCGTAGCAGGTGAGGCGCCACGCGTGATTCCGGCCGGAAACCTGCCGGTGGCCATGCTCGGGGTGCTGCTGCTGTTCTTCGGGTGGTTCGGGTTCAATGGCGGCAGCACTTTTGCCTTTGACACCACGGTGCCGGGGGTGCTGGTCAATACCGCGCTGGCCGCTGCAGCCGGGGTGATCGCTGGCATCTTTCTGGGCTGGAGGCTGCACGGCTACTGCGAGGTGATGTATGCGCTCAACGGCGCCATCGCGGGGCTGGTGTCGATCACCGCCTGTGCGCACGTCGTCAGCGGGCATGAGGCCTTGCTGATTGGCGCCGTGGGCGGGGTATGCATGGTACTGGCCAACGAGTGGCTGCTCGCCCGTCGCATCGACGACGCGGTCAGCGCGATACCAGCCCACCTCGCGGCGGGGATCTGGGGGACGCTCGCGGTGGCCTTGTTCGGTGATCCGACCCTGGTCGGCACGGGGCTTGACCGCATGCAACAGTTCGGTGTGCAACTGGTGGGGGTGGTTGCCTGTGGTACCTGGGCCTTTGGCATGGCCTGGCTGGTATTGCGCGGATTGGACCGGGTCACCGGACTACGCGTCAGCGAGGACGACGAGAAAGTCGGGCTGAATGTGTCCGAGCATGGTGCGCGCACCGAACTGATCCAGCTGCTCGAGGCGATGGAAACCCATGGGAGGACCGGCAATCTGACGACGCCGGTGGCGGTGGAGCCGTTTACCGAGGTGGGGCAGATTGCCGCCGCCTACAACCGGGTGATCTTCGCGCTGGAGGAAGCCACCGATCAGACCCGCGCCATCATTCGGGACGTGCGCGACGGCATCATCACCTTCACTGCGGAGGGTTTGCTCACCAGTCTCAACCCGGGCGCGGAGAAGCTCTTCGGAGTTGCGGCCGACGGCATGGTCGGCCAGCCGGTGCTCAGACTGCTTGAAACCGACAACGTGCCACTGTCGTTCCGGGTCGAGCGTCTGTTCGTGCCGGGCGAGAAGATCGAAGTGAAGCTTGGCCAGCCTGGCGACCGGCGGCGCGTACTCGAGGTGTCGGTAGGGGAGACCCGGCTGGAGCAGGAGAGGCAGTTCACCGGAATGGTGCGCGACATCACCGACCGCAAACAGGTTGAAGCGCAATTGCACAAGGAACGCGATCTGGCGCAGGTCACGCTTGCGTCGATCGGTGACGGCGTGATCACCACCGACGAGTCCGGCGTGGTGCAGTACATGAATCCGGTCGCCGAGCGGATCACCGGATGGCGCAGGCACGAAGCGCGTGGCCAGCTGGTGAGCATTGTCTATCGCCTGCTCGACGAAAAGACCGGCGACTTGCTGACCAACCCGATACGTGTCGCCTTGACGCGCGGACAGGTGACGCCGCGCATGGAGCATGCGATGCTGATCCGACGCGATGCGGAGCGGGTGCCGGTGCTCGATACCGCGGCGCCGATCCGTTCGCGCGATGGTTTCCTGATTGGGGCGGTGCTGGTTTTTCACGATGTCACCGTCACCCTCAACCTGGCGCGCGAGCTGTCCCATCAGGCCAGCCATGATGCGCTGACCGGGGTGCCGAATCGGCGCGAATTCGAACTGCGCCTGTCCGAACGCCTGAGCCGGCTGCGCGAACCCGGGGAAACCGATGTCGTCTGTTACCTCGATCTCGATCAGTTCAAGGTGGTCAATGACACTTGCGGCCATGTCGCCGGTGACGAGTTGCTGCGTCAGGTGGTCGACCTGCTAAAGCAGCACCTGCGCAGCGCCGATCTGCTTGCCCGCCTCGGTGGCGACGAGTTCGGCCTGATCCTGCAGGGTTGTCCGGTCTGCCAGGCTGGGGCGCTCGCGGATCGGATGCGCGAGGCGATTCAGGATTATCGCTTCGCCTGGGAGGGCAAGGTGTTCTCGATCGGGGTGTCGATCGGCCTGGTCGAGATTGGCAGCAAGGACGGTGATCTGGGCACCGTGCTGTCGGCGGCTGACGCCGCCTGCTACGCAGCCAAGGAGGCGGGGCGCAACCGGGTGCATGTCTATCAGCCCGACGACGACAAATTGCTCGAGCAACACGGGCAGATGCAGTGGGTCGGTCGCCTGCAGGCAGCGCTCGACCAGGATCGCCTGCGCTTGTATGTGCAGCCGATCATCCCCTTGCACGAACCGGAGCGCAACCCGGTGCATTTCGAGATTCTGGTGCGTCTTGAGGAGCAGGGCCGGATCGTCAGCCCCGGAAGCTTCCTGCCGGCTGCGGAGCGTTACAACCTGATGCCGCGCATCGATCAGTGGGTGGTGAACAATACGCTCGCCTGGCTGGGCGATCGTTACCGCAAGCAGGGCCGGCTCGATGGTGTGTATTGCATCAACCTGTCCGGAGCGTCGCTGTCGGACGAGCGCTTCCGTCAGACCCTGCGCGTCATCCTCGAGCAGCTGAAGTTGCCGCCGGGGTCGATCTGTTTCGAGATCACCGAGACTGCGGCGGTGGCGAACCTGTCCAAGGTGGTGCATTTCATCGGCGAGGTCCGGCAACTCGGTTGTGCCTTCGCGCTCGATGACTTCGGCAGCGGCTTGTCGTCCTTTGCCTACCTCAAGAATCTGCCGGTGGATTTCCTGAAGATCGACGGTAGCTTCATCAAGGACGTGGTCCGCGATCCGATCGACTTCGCGATGGTGCAGGCGATCAATGCCATCGGTCACGTCATGGGCCTGAAAACCATCGCCGAGTTCGTCGAGGACGAACAGATTCTGCAACGCCTGACCGAGATCGGCCTCGACTACGCGCAAGGCTATCACCTCGGTGAGCCACGCCCGCTGGCCGAGGAGAAAGAGGTGCGGATGATGCCGCGCTGAAATGCGCTCGCGTCCGATGCCCGTCCCGTTAGGTCCTCGGCGCCTATCAAACGGCGTCTTCTGCCGGTAATCCTGATCCTGCGTATAATTTCATACAGTACCGCGGCAGGGCCACTTGCACGCGGGTGAGGTGAAATACGGAGAGCTGGATGGACTGGATGAACCGGTTGGCGGCCTTGCCGCTGGAATGGCAGATCGGGTTGGGCCTGCTGTCCCTGCTCGTGCTCAGCACAGGCGCCTTGTTCGCCCGTGTGCTGCGGTTCGAGCGGCGCACGGCGCGGGTGGTGGGCGAGGCCGTGGAGCAGACTTCCGGAGCCCTGTACCGGGCTATCGCGACCGAGTTGCGCGACGGCCTGGAACGGCAGACCGATCGCGTTGTGTCGCACCAGCAACACGGTGTAGAGCGCTTGCGTGACGCACTGGCACGCGAGCTGTCTGCCAGCCGGGAAGTTTTGCACGGATTGCAGGGGAGCGTGCAGGCGAGTTTCGCCTCGCAGCGCGAGGAGCTGGGCATGCGCATGACCGAGCTGGCCGGTCAGGTTGGCGCCGCGCAGGAGCGTCTGCGTGGTGAGATCCTCGAGCAGATGCTGACCCGGTTGTCGGAGAATGCACGGGCCGATCGCGAGATGCTGCAGCAGGGGCTGGCGGCTGGTTCGGCGCACCTGTCGGAAGGCATGGAAGGCCTGTCCCGGACGCTCGACGAGCGCCTTGATGCCATTTCGGGGCATGTCAATCAGCGGCTGGACGAGGGATTTCGCAAGACCAACGAAACCTTTGCCAGTGTGATGGCGCGGCTGGCGACGATCGACGAGGCGCAGAAGAAGATCGACGGACTGACCACCAATGTCGTCAGTCTGCAGGAGTTGCTCGGCGACAAGCGGGCACGTGGCGCGTTTGGTGAAGTTCAGCTCGAAGCGATGGTGCGTAACATGCTGCCGCCCGATGCCTTTGCCTTTCAGGTGGTGTTGTCGAACAATACCCGCGTGGACTGCCTGCTGAGCATGCCCGAACCCACCGGGCGGGTTGCCGTGGATGCGAAGTTCCCGCTCGAGAACTATCACCGCATGCTTGATCCGGACAGCGCCGAAACCGATCGTCGCCTGGCGGTAAATGCGTTTCGCGCCGACATCCGCCGACACGTTGATGCGATCGCGTCGAAATACATTCTTCCCGGTGAAACTTCGGACGGAGCGATGATGTTCGTTCCTGCCGAAGCCGTGTTCGCGGAGATCCACGCCCATCATCCGGAGCTGATCGCACATGCGCTGGCAAGGCGGGTCTGGGTGGTGTCGCCGACGACGCTGATGGCGGTACTGAACACGGCGCGGGCGGTTCTGCGCGATGTCGAAACGCGCAAGCAGATTCACGTCATCCAGGATGCGCTGTCACGGCTGGCGCGCGACTTCGGCCGCTTCGAGGCGCGCATGGCAGCGCTGGCACGTCATATCGAACAGGCCAACAAGGACGTGCAGGACGTGCACGTGAGTTCACGCAAGATCACCGCACATTTCCGCCGCATCGAATCGGCGCAACTGGAAGAAGAAGTGGAGGAAGAGGCAGATCGAGCGGCGGGGCGGTCCCTGCCTGGTGGAGAGAAGGCCCCCGGGGGGCTGGAGCGCGTCTCCTGAAGGCGGACGTAACCTGAGTCGAAGCAATCATGGATGAGGCCAGCCATCTTCGCGGCGCGGTGGAGGCCTCGGTTCGGTGATGCGGCAACAAAGAGGCGGACCGGAGGGAAGCCCTGTCCGCAGAAGCCCGTGGCGCGTACCGTCGTCGATGATGCGGGCGCGCGCCCTGGGCTGAGAGCCGGCGACGTTTCAGCCGCGACGCATGGCGTCGAAGAACTCGCTGTTGGCCTTGGTTGCGCGCATCTTGTCGAGCAGGAATTCCATCGCGTCGATGTCGTCCATGCCGTACAGCAGTTTGCGCAGAATCCACACCTTTTGCAGAATCTCCGGCTTCATCAGGAGCTCTTCGCGACGCGTGCCGGAGCGGTTGACGTTGATTGACGGATACACCCGCTTTTCGGACATGCGACGATCAAGGTGCAGTTCCATGTTGCCGGTGCCCTTGAACTCCTCGTAGATCACGTCGTCCATGCGGCTGCCGGTGTCGATCAGCGCGGTGGCGATGATGGTCAGGCTGCCACCTTCCTCGATGTTGCGCGCGGCACCGAAGAAGCGCTTCGGCTTTTGCAGCGCGTTGGCGTCCACACCACCGGTGAGCACCTTGCCGGAAGCCGGGACCACGGTGTTGTAGGCGCGGGCGAGACGGGTCAGCGAGTCGAGCAGCACGACCACGTCTTTCTTGTGCTCGGTCAGGCGCTTGGCCTTTTCGATGACCATCTCGGCGACCTGCACGTGGCGTGCGGCGGGTTCGTCGAAAGTCGAGGCGACCACTTCACCGCGCACCGAACGCTGCATCTCGGTGACTTCCTCGGGGCGTTCGTCGATCAGCAGAACGATCACGACCACATCGGGGTGGTTGGCGGTGATCGCGTGGGCGATGTGCTGCAGCATCACGGTCTTGCCGCTTTTCGGCGGCGAAACGATGAGGCCGCGCTGGCCTTTGCCGATCGGCGCAATCATGTCGATCACGCGGCCGGTGATGTTCTCCTCCCCGCGCATGTCCCGTTCGAGCTTGAGACACTCGTTGGGGTGTAGAGGTGTGAGGTTCTCGAACAGGATCTTGTGCTTGCAGTTCTCAGGCGACTCGCCGTTGATCTTGTCGAGCTTGACCATCGCGAAATAGCGTTCGCCATCCTTGGGCGTGCGGATCTCGCCCTCGATGGTGTCCCCGGTGTGCAGGTTGAAGCGTCGGATCTGTGATGGGGAGACATAGATGTCGTCGGTGCCGGCCAGATAGGACGTGTCCGGCGAACGCAGAAACCCGAATCCGTCCGGCAGCACTTCCAGCGCGCCGTCACCGTAAATGGGCTCGCCTTTCTTGGCGCGATTCTTGAGCAGCGCAAAGACGAGTTCCTGTTTTTTCAGCCGGTTGGCACCCTCGATGCCGTTGGCCGTGGCCATTTCAAGCAGTTGGCTGACGTGGAGAGACTTTAGCTCCGATAAATGCATGGCACCATTAACGCGATGAAGGCGTTTCAGAAAGAAGTAGGGGGGATTCGAGATCGGGCTTCGAGTGGGAAGCGCGGCGCCCTTGGGAGTCCGGAACGTGGGTTCCGGCGGTGCGCCGCGACTGCAGGCAGCAGTTGCCCGAATTCAGGCGGAGATCAAAGGTTGCTGTCGATGAATGCGGTCAGCTGGGATTTGGAAAGGGCGCCGACCTTGGTGGCTTCGACGTTGCCGCCCTTGAACAGCATCAGGGTCGGAATGCCGCGGATACCGAATTTTGCCGGAGTTTCCTGGTTCTCGTCGATGTTGAGTTTGGCAACCTTGAGCTTGCCAGCGTATTCCTTGGCGACGTCGTCCAGTATGGGGGCGATCATCTTGCACGGGCCGCACCATTCGGCCCAGTAATCGACCAGGACCGGGGTCTGTTCCTGAAGGACTTCCGCCTCGAAGTTGGCGTCGGTGACGTAATGAATGTGTTCGCTCATGTTTCCTCGCTTGAAGGGCGATGATTGAATGAATAAAAGGAAGGGGACTGGAACCGCCTGGGTTCACGACGTGGGGCAGGGGGTACCCCAAGGCTGTCTCGATTTTTGCAAAACTTATGCGAAGCTGCGGGCGGCGTCAAGGATTTCGGCAGTATTTCGGCGCGGACGTTCCCTGATCGTGGTAAAAACACCTCTCTCTCGGCTATATTGGCGAAAAACAACGGTCCACCCTGAGCATGCATTCGCTGCGTTCCGGGCGACCGAACGTCCAAGGAGAGATGAACAAATGACTTATGTCGTGACCGAATCGTGCATTCGCTGCAAGTATACCGACTGTGTGGATGTCTGCCCCGTCGACTGTTTTCGCGAAGGCCCGAACTTTCTGGTGATCGATCCCGACGAGTGCATCGACTGCACCCTGTGCGTGGCCGAATGCCCCGTCGAGGCGATTTATGCGGAAGACGATGTTCCGGAGGGTCAAGTCCATTTCATCGCACTGAATGCCGAACTGGCGGCACAGTGGCAACCCATCGTCGAGCGCAAGGACCCCTTGCCCGACGCGGACGAGTGGGCGCAGCGCAAGGACAAGCTGTCGGAGCTCAAGCGCTGACCGCTGCGGCCATGGTCGCAGCGCAGGATGTTCTCGAATTCATTCATGCACTATGATGATGCGCAGAGTTCATAGCTGGGAGTATTCGAAATGCTGGTAAGCGAGATTCTCGCGATCAAGGGCAAGGTGCTCTATACGATTGCCCCGGAGCGGCCGCTTTCCGAAGCGGTGGAGATCATGACCGAGCAGGATGTCGGCTCGGTGGTGGTGTTCGCATCCGGAAAGATGGCCGGGGTGCTGACCTTTCGCGAAGTGTTGCAGGCAGTCCACCGCAGTGGTGCCGCCTGGTCCGACTTGCCGGTGGGTGAGGCGATGATCGGCACGCCGATGACCGCCTCACCCAACATGGAGATGGATGAGTTGCGGCGCATGATGGTCGATCACCATCAACGCTACATCCCGGTGATGGACGAGGGCACGCTGCTGGGCGTGGTGTCCTTTCACGACGTCGCAAAGGCGGTACTCGAAGAACAGAGTTTCGAGAACCGCATGCTCAAGAACTACATCCGCAACTGGCCGGAAGGTGAGGCCGAAGCAACCTGATGATCGAACCCGGGTCGGACGGATGCGGGCACAGATTCGCACCTGAAGAGACCCGGGCCTGTGTTGGAGCCGTGTCGGCAACGTCTCGTCATCGCTGTTGACGTGTGCTGCCCCGGCATCTGCCGGTGAAATGGCTGCCGGCCCAGCAACGGAGGAGGCGTCATGGAAAAGGTCTGGCTCAAGAGCTATCCGAAAGGCATTCCGGCTGAAATTGATGTCGGTGAGTTTGCATCGATCGGTGATCTGTTCGACAAGGGGGCGCGAAGGTTTTCGTCACGCACCGCCTATGTGTGCATGGGCAAACAGATCACCTATGCCGAACTCGACACGCTTTCCGCGCATTTTGGCGCGTACCTGCAGGCAGAACTGAGACTGCCGCCGAAAGCGCGGGTGGCGCTGATGATGCCCAACATCCTGCAATACCCGATCGCAATGTTCGGCGTGCTGCGGGCGGGTTATACCGTCGTCAATGTCAATCCTTTGTACACCCCGCGCGAACTCGAGCATCAGCTACGCGATTCGGGAGCGGACACCATCGTCATTGTCGAGAACTTCGCGCACACACTCGAGAAGGTGCTGCCGAAGGTGCCGATTCCGAACATCGTGGTCACCAGCCTGGGCGAGATGCTCGGCTTTCCCAAGAGTGCGATCGTCGATTTCGTGGTGCGACGCCTGAAGAAGCTGGTGCCACCCTGGAATCTGCCCGAGTACCGGCGCTTCTCGGACACCTTGCGCATTGGGGGGAAGCACGCCCTGCAACCGGTGGAGGTCGGACACGACGACATCGCCTACCTGCAATACACGGGGGGCACGACCGGTGTTTCCAAGGGCGCGGTGCTGACCCATGGCAACATCATCGCCAACTTGCAGCAGGCGCATGCGTGGATCGGAAGTCACGTCAAGGAAGGGGAAGAAATCATCATCACCGCCTTGCCGCTGTATCACATCTTCTCGCTGACCGCGAACTGCCTGACGTTCTTCAAGCTCGGCGCGACCAATGTCCTGATCACCAATCCGCGCGACATCCCGGGATTCGTCAAGGAACTCGGCAAGCACCGCTTCACGACGATCACCGGCGTGAATACCTTGTTCAACGCGCTGCTCAACCATCCCGACTTCGAGAAGCTGGATTTTTCGACGCTCAAGCTCTCGCTCGGCGGCGGGATGGCGGTGCAGCAGGCGGTGGCGGAAAAGTGGGCGCGCGTAACCGGCCATCCATTGATCGAGGCGTACGGACTCACCGAGACTTCGCCGGCGGTGACGATCAATCCGCTCGATCTGCCGGCATTCAATCACTCGATCGGGCTGCCGATTTCGTCCACCGAAGTCAGCATCCGCAGTGATGATGGCGAAGAAGTGCCGATTGGCAAGGCCGGCGAATTGTGCGTGCGCGGTCCACAGGTGATGCGCGAGTACTGGCAGCGCCCCGAGGAAACCACCAAGGTGTTCACCGTCGATGGGTTTCTTCGCACCGGCGACATCGCCACTATCGATGAAAGCGGGTTCGTGCGTCTGGTCGATCGCAAGAAGGACATGATTCTGGTGTCCGGTTTCAACGTCTTTCCCAACGAAGTCGAGGACGTCGTCGCCAGTCATCCCGGGGTGCTCGAGGTCGCCGCGGTCGGCGTGCCCGATCCGCGCACCGGCGAGGCGGTCAAGCTGTTCGTGGTGCGCAAGGATCCGGAACTGCAGGCGGAGCAGATCATTGCTCATTGCAAGGAGAATCTGACGGCCTACAAGGTGCCCCACCAGGTCGAGTTTCGCGAAGAGTTGCCCAAGACCAATGTTGGCAAGGTATTGCGCCGGCTGCTGCGCGACGGCAAGGCTTGAGTGCCGACCGCCCAATAGCGGTTGTCAAATAATGCTTGTCTTGGCAGCGATCGAGTGGTAAAAATACGCTCTTCAGATCCACATTGAAACGATGAACGCTTTCACCCTGATTCTCGACGTAGTCCTGTCCGTACGCGTAGTAGTAGGCGTAGGCAGCGGCGCGTCGTAACGGGACAGGGCACAGGTAACCGAATCCAACCCCCCGCCGGCGCGCAAGGCCGGCGGGGGGTTTTTGTTTTGTGCCGCCGGAATCTTGCAACCGAACTCGCGGGACTGATCACACAGAAGGAGAGGAAGATGATGCAAATGACCGGCGCCGAACTCATCGTGCGCTTGCTCGAGCGCCAGGGCGTGCGCACGATCGCGGGTATCCCGGGCGGGGCCATCCTGCCGCTGTACGATGCCTTGTCGCAAAGCGAGATCATTCGCCACGTGCTGGCGCGGCACGAACAGGGCGCCGGCTTCATGGCGCAGGGCATGGCGCGCGTTTCGGGCCGTCCCGAGGTCTGTTTTGCGTCGAGCGGACCGGGTGCCACCAACCTCGTCACGGCGATCGCGGATGCGCGGCTGGATTCGATCCCGATGGTGGCCATCACCGGCCAGGTGCCGTTGTCGATGATCGGCTCGGACGCCTTCCAGGAGGTCGACATCTATGGCATCACGGTGCCGATCACCAAGCACAATTTCCTCGTTCGCTCTGCCAGCGAACTGCTCGAGGTCATCCCCGAGGCGTTTCGTATTGCCATGTCGGGCCGACCCGGGCCGGTGCTGATCGACGTGCCCAAGGACGTGCAGAACCAGCTCATCGAGATCGAGACCTTCCCTGAGCCAGCCACGCCCTTGCCACCGCCGGAGCTTGATCTTGCGGCGATCGAGCAGGCCGTCAATATGATCAACGAGGCCGAGCGGCCGGTACTGTATCTGGGCGGAGGCGTGATTCACTCCGGTGCCTCGCAACAGGCGGTGACGCTTGCCGAGCAGGCCGGCCTGCCGACGACGATGACGCTGATGGCGCTCGGCGCAATGCCGCTCGACCACCCGCTGTCGATCGGCATGCTCGGCATGCACGCGGCGCGCTACACCAATTTCGTGCTCGAGGAGGCGGACCTGCTGATCTGCGTCGGTGCCCGTTTCGATGACCGCGCCATCGGCAAGGCGGCGCAGTTCTGTCCCAACGCGAAGATCGTGCACATTGACGTCGATCCGTCCGAACTGCACAAGATCAAGACCGCCCACGTGGCCATCAATGGCGATGTTTCACGGGTGCTCGAAGCCATGCTGCCGCAGGTGCACGTCAAGCTGCGCGAAGCCTGGCTGGCCAAGGTCGAGGACTTGCGCACGCGCTTTCCGATGCAGACCGAGGGACGCGACGATCCGCGCACGCATTACGGTCTGATCCACGCGGTCGCTTCGGCGCTCGACGACGATGCAATCATCACCACCGATGTTGGCCAGCACCAGATGTGGGTGGCGCAGGCCTATCCGTTCCGCCGCGCGCGTCAATGGCTGACCTCGGGCGGCCTGGGGACGATGGGTTTCGGCATGCCGGCCGCGGTCGGTGCCGCGCTCGCCGAACCGGAGCGCACGGTGGTGTGCTTCTCCGGCGATGGCAGCCTGTTGATGAACATCCAGGATTTGGCGACGCTCGCCGAAGAGGGGCTCAACGTCAAGATCGTGTTGATGAACAACAACTCGCTCGGGCTGGTGTATCAGCAACAGAATCTGTTCTACGGCAAGCGCGTGTTCGCCTCGAAGTATCGTGGCGCGCCGGACTTCATGCGTATCGCCGAAGGGTTCGGGGTGGCGGCGGTCGATCTCGACACTTCGGACAACCCTGCCGCGACGCTGGCGGAAGCGCTCGCCGCGCCCGGGCCATGCCTGATTCACGCGTCCATCGACCGCGAGCAGTTCGTCTATCCCATGGTGCCCCCCGGTGCCGCCAACACTGAAATGATCGGAGGCTGAGCATGATCGAACAAGTGGCCGAACCCCTGAAGCAGCAATCGTCGATTGCCAAGGTCGTGCTCGAACTCGAGGTGAACAACCACCCCGGCGTGATGAGCCACATCTGCAACCTGTTCGCGCGTCGCGCGTTCAACGTCGAGGGCATTCTGTGCATGCCCATGTCCAACCCCGAGCGCAGCCGCATCTGGCTGCTGGTGTTCGAGGACCAGCGCCTGGAGCAGATGATTCTGCAACTGGAGAAGCTCGTCGACGTGCTCTCCGTTCGTCGCCATGGCGCCGATCACGAAGTGTTCGAACGGCTGGAGCGCTTCTTCCACTGATCCGGCCAGAGGTGCCTGGAAACGGGGCGGATTGCTCAGGCCCCGGGGATTGCTCCGGGCCGTCTGCAGCCGGGCTCGGGATCTGAAGTCCGGGAATGAAGCACGTGGTGCCCGTTTGGTGCTCGCGTCGCGATTGAACCGGGGTGGGGGTTTGATCGGGATGCTGTTCGAAACGAGTCCGGCTCCACGTGGAGCGCCGTTGTAACCCCCGCTTGCGGGCGCAAACCCGCGCTGAATGGGGCTGTGCTAAACTCCGGCGCCTTAGTCCAGAACCTAACGCACGAGTCGCTCATGTCCGGAAATACCACAGGAAAACTGTTCAGCGTCACGTCCTTTGGCGAGTCCCATGGGCCGGCCATCGGCTGCGTGGTGGACGGATGCCCGCCGGGGCTGGCGATCTCCGTCGAGGAGATTCAGGCCGAGCTCGACCGGCGCAAGCCGGGTACGTCGCGGCACGTGACGCAGCGGCGGGAGCCGGACGGCGTGGAGATACTCTCCGGCGTGTTCGAGGGGGTGACGACCGGCACCCCCATCGGTTTGCTGATCCGCAACCAGGATCAACGCTCGCGTGATTACGGCAACATTGCCGAGACCTTCCGGCCGGGTCATGCCGACTATGCCTATTGGCAGAAGTATGGTGTGCGCGATTATCGCGGCGGTGGCCGCTCTTCGGCGCGTGAAACCGCGGTGCGGGTGGCGGCCGGCGCCATCGCGCGCAAATGGTTGCATCAACGCTATGGTGTGGTGATTCGCGGCTACATGGCGCAACTCGGACCGATCGAGATCCCGTTTCAGGACTGGGCAGAGGTCGACCGCAACCCGTTCTTTGCACCGAATGCGGGGATCGTGCCCGAGCTCGAAGACTACATGGATGCGCTGCGCAAGTCCGGTGACTCGATCGGCGCACGCATCAACGTCGTCGCCAGCGGCGTGCCGGTGGGCTGGGGCGAGCCAGTGTATGACCGCCTCGACGCCGACATCGCCCACGCGATGATGGGTATCAACGCCGTCAAGGGGGTGGAGATTGGCGCGGGTTTTGCCAGCGTCGCCCAGCGCGGCACGGAGCACTCCGACGAGATGACGCCCGAGGGCTATCTGTCGAACAATGCCGGGGGCGTGCTCGGTGGCATCTCGACGGGGCAGGATGTTGTGGTCAGCATCGCGATCAAGCCGACCTCGAGCATTCGCCTCGATCGTCAGTCCATCGACAAGCAGGGGCAGCCGGTGGTGGTCAACACCCATGGCCGCCACGATCCGTGCGTCGGCATTCGCGCGACGCCGATCGCCGAAGCCATGCTGGCGCTGGTGTTGATCGACCACGCGCTCCGCCATCGCGCGCAATGCGGTGATGTGCGCACTGAAACACCCGCCATCGCCGCGCTGGCGCCCAACGGGAAACAGCTGCCACCCTCGCCGGTCGAATGAGGTCGCCGTGGCGGGTCCGGGGCGCGGCGGGCTCTTCGCTCGCCCGTTGCGTGCGCTTCCCGATGCAGGATGAGGGCAGGTGAGCGTGCCCGTCATGCCGGGCGCGAAGCGCACGGATTTGCCGTACTGGCGCCTTTCCGGCTATTACCTGTTCTACTTTGCCTTCATCGGCGCCTTCGCGCCGTACTTCACGCTGTATCTGCAGTCGCTGGCGTTTTCGGCAACGGACATCGCGATCCTGATGTCGTTGATGCAGGTGATGCGTATCGTCGCCCCCAACCTGTGGGGCTGGCTGGCGAGTCGCCTCGGGGTGCGTATTCCCATCGTGCGATTTTCGGCCATGGCGGCGCTCGCCGGTTTTGCGTTGTTGTTCCTGACCACCGAGTTCGGCGGGATTTTCATCGCGATCGCGCTGATGAGCTTCTTCTGGAGTGCGGCGCTGCCGTTGGTCGAGAGTGTGACCTTCGATCATCTCGGGGATGCCGGGCACCGCTACGGCAGTATCCGTGTCTGGGGCTCGGTGGGTTTCATCATCGCCGTGCTCGGCATCGGCCATGCGCTCGACTGGCTGCAGGTCTCGTCGCTGCTCTGGATGACCACCCTGATCCTGATCGGCATCGCCGGTTGCGCGTGGTCGCTGCCGGAAGCACCACGTCCGCCGTCGATGCGGGAAACGGCGAGCCTTGGCGCAACCCTGAAGCGGCCCGAGGTGCTCGCGCTGCTCGGCGCGTGTTTCTTCATGTCGGCCGCGCACGGGGCCTTGTACGTTTTCTACTCGATTTATCTGGTCGACAATGGCTACGGCAAGGCCGTCGTGGGGTGGATGTGGGCGCTCGGAGTGTTCGCCGAGATCGGTGTGTTTCTGCTGATGCCACGCCTGACCCGGCGCTTTTCGCTGCGAACGATCCTGATCTTCGCCTTCGGCGCCGCCGTGCTGCGCTTCGTGCTGATCGGCTGGGGGGTGGAGAGCCTTGCGATCCTGTTGTTCGCGCAGTTGCTGCACGGCGCCACCTTTGGCGCCTATCATGCGGCGGCGATCGCGCTGGTGAACCTCTGGTTCCCCGGCAGGCTCCAATCTCAGGGGCAGGCCTTGTATGGCAGCCTTTCGTTTGGTGCGGGTGGCATGCTGGGGGGGCTGATCAGTGGCTTTACCTGGGATGGCATCGGACCCGCGTGGACCTATACACTGGGCTCGGCGTTCGCGCTGGCCGGCCTGGTGTGGTTGATGATTGGATGGAAAGGCGCACAAGAACGGAGTGAACGGGCATGAAGATCCTGAGTACGATGAAATCGCTGGCGGTTGCGGCACTGGCCGGCTTGTTGCTGGTGGGTTGTGAGACGGTGCAGACCACCAGTGCCGGCGCCGTGGGGGTGCAGCGGCAGCAGAGCATGCTGGTCTCGGCGAGCGAGATGGAGCAGGCCTCGGCCAAGATGTACGCCGAGATCATCAGCGAGGCGCGCCAGCAGAACAAGCTCAACCGCGACCCGCAACAGGTCGCCCGGGTGCGTACCATCACCAATCGGCTGATTCCGCAGACCGCCGCGTTCCGTGCCGACGCACCGCGCTGGAACTGGGAGATCAACGTGCTCCAGTCGGATGATCTCAATGCATGGTGCATGGCTGGTGGCAAGATGGCGATCAACTCCGGCCTGATCGAACAGCTGCGCCTGACCGACGACGAGATCGCGGCGGTGCTGGGGCACGAAATGGCACATGCGCTGCGCGAGCACTCGCGCGAGCAGGCTTCGCGCGGTGTGCTCACCGGCATGGGGGTGTCGGTGGCGGGCGCCTTGCTCGGCGCGGGGCAGGCCGGGCAGGATCTGATGTCTACGGTTGCCCGCGTGACTTTCGAGCTGCCCAATTCACGCCTGCACGAGATCGAGGCCGACCGTATCGGCGTCGAGTTGGCCGCACGCGCCGGCTACGATCCGCGCGCCGCGGTGACGCTGTGGGACAAGATGTCGACGCGCTCGGCCGGTGCGCCACCGGAATGGTTGTCCACCCACCCGGCGCACGCCAACCGCAAGCGTGAAATCACGGAAGCAGCGCAGCGTGTGATGCCCTTGTACGAGTCGGCGCGGCGCTGACGACGCCGAATGCCGGATTCGTCTGAACCGGCCATCACCGCTCGAGAAGCTAAGGGACGGGATGGCCGGTACGGTTGCCGCGGACGATCCTGCCCGCGTAACGTTCCGCCGTGAAAGCGGACGAGGGCGGGCCCGGGCAAGGGCCGCGTCGAGAATCACCGCGGCCCTAACCGTCGGGTATGGCAGTCAGCCGCCGAAGAAGTCCTTGACCTTCTCCATGAACGACTTGGCCTTGGGGTTGTGGCGATGGATGTCGCCACTGGAGACTTCCTCGAATTCGCGCAGCAACTCTTTCTGCCGCTCGGTCAGCTTGACCGGGGTTTCGACGACGACATGGCACATCAGGTCGCCATGTGCGTGGGAGCGCACGTTGCGGATCCCTTTGCCACGCAGCCGGAAGACCTTGCCGCTCTGGGTCTCGGCCGGAATCTTCAGGCGGGCGAGTCCTTCGAGGGTCGGGATCTCGATCTCGCCGCCGAGCGCCGCAGTGGTGAAGCTGATCGGCATCTCGCAGTGCAGGTCGTCGCCGTCGCGGGTAAACACCGGATGCTGGCGAATACGGATCTCGACGTAGAGATCGCCCGGTGGCCCGCCGTTGACGCCCGGCTCTCCGTGTCCGGCATGGCGCAGGCGCATGCCCTCGTCGATGCCGGCGGGGATCTTGACTTCCAGCGTCTTGTGGCTCTTGACCCGGCCCGCGCCACCGCAGCTGGAGCAGGGGTCGGGGATGATGCGGCCGGTGCCGTGGCATTTCGGGCAGGTCTGCTGGATCGAAAAGAATCCCTGCTGGATGCGAACCTGGCCCGCACCGCCGCAGGTGCCGCAGGTCTGTGGCTGCGTACCGGGTTTGGCACCCGTGCCGTGACAGGTGCCGCATTCCTCGACGGTGGGGATACGGATCGTCTTTTCTGCACCACGCGCCGCTTCTTCGAGCGAGATCTCGAGGTTGTAGCGCAGGTCTGCGCCTCGATAGACGTTGGAACGTCCGCCGCGACCACCACCGAAGATGTCGCCGAAGATGTCCGAGAACGCGTCGGCGAAGCCGTCGAAGCCTTGCGCGCCACCGCCGCCGCCCATGGTCTGGTCGACGCCCGCATGACCGAAGCGGTCGTAGGCGGCCTTTTTCTGCGGGTCCGAAAGAACTTCGTAGGCCTCGCTGAGTTCCTTGAACTTTTCCTCGGCCCCCTTGTTGTCCGGGTTGCGGTCCGGGTGATGCTTCATCGCGAGCTTGCGATAAGCCTTCTTGATTTCGTCCGCACCGGCATCGCGATTGATACCGAGTACTTCGTAATAGTCTCGTTTGGCCATGAGTGGGTCTGTCCTGAACAGCCGGAATGGGAGGAGTCAAGCGACAAAAAGTCGGGAGCCCGCCTGCACGGCGGAACTCCCGACCTCTTCGCGTCCGCCGGCTAGTTTACTTGTTGTCCTTCACTTCGGTGAACTCGGCATCCACGACGTCGGCGTCGGCAGCCTTGCCCGCGCCGCCCTGTTGCGCACCGCCAGCGTCGTCCGCCTGTTGCGCACCGGCTTCGGCCTGGGCCTGGGCGTACATCTTCTCCCCCAGTTTCTGCGAGGCGGTGGCCAGCGCTTCGGACTTGGCTTCGATCTCCGCCTTGTCGTTGCCCTTGATCGCCTCTTCGGCGTCCTTGAGTGCGGCTTCGATCTTGCTCTTTTCGTCGGCGTCGACCTTGTCGCCGTACTCGGTCAGGGCCTTCTTCACCGAGTGGATCAGGGCGTCGCACTGGTTGCGGGCGTCGACCAGCTCGTGGGCCTTCTTGTCCTCTTCGGCGTGCGCCGCGGCGTCCTGCACCATGCGCTCGACTTCTTCATCCGACAGGCCGGAGTTGGCCTTGATCGTGATCTTGTTCTCCTTGCCGGTGGCCTTGTCCTTGGCGGAGACGTGGAGGATGCCGTTGGCGTCGATGTCGAAGGTGACCTCGATCTGCGGCATGCCGCGCGGTGCCGGCGGAATGTCGGAGAGATTGAACTGGCCCAGACTCTTGTTGCCGCCGGCCATCTCGCGCTCGCCCTGGAGTACGTGGATGGTCACCGCGCTCTGGTTGTCGTCGGCCGTGGAGAACACCTGGCTGGCCTTGGTCGGGATGGTGGTGTTCTTCTGGATGAGCTTGGTCATCACGCCACCCAGGGTCTCGATGCCCAGCGACAGCGGGGTGACGTCGAGCAGCAGCACGTCCTTGACTTCGCCCTGCAGCACGCCGCCCTGGATGGAGGCGCCGATGGCCACGGCTTCGTCCGGGTTGACGTCCTTGCGCGGCTCCTTGCCGAAGAACTCCTTGACCTTTTCCTGCACCTTGGGCATGCGCGTCTGACCGCCAACCAGGATCACGTCGTCGATGTCGGAGACCTTGATGCCGGCGTCCTTGATCGCGACGCGGCACGGCTCGATGGTACGCTCGATCAGGTCGTCGACCAGTGATTCGAACTTGGCGCGGGTGATCTTGATCGCGAGGTGCTTCGGACCGGACGCGTCGGCGGTGATGTAGGGCAGGTTGATCTCGGTCTGGCTGCCGGAAGACAACTCGATCTTGGCCTTCTCGGCGGCTTCCTTGAGGCGCTGCAGCGCGAGCACGTCGTTCTTCAGGTCGACGCCTTGCTCCTTCTTGAACTCGGTGACCACGTAGTCGATGATGCGCTGGTCGAAGTCTTCGCCACCGAGGAAGGTGTCACCGTTGGTGGCCAGCACTTCGAACTGGTGCTCGCCGTCGATGTCGGCGATCTCGATGATGGACACGTCGAAGGTGCCGCCGCCGAGGTCGAACACGGCGATCTTGGAGTCCCCCGGCTTCTTGTCCATGCCGAAGGCCAGCGCGGCCGCGGTCGGCTCGTTGATGATGCGCCGGACTTCCATCCCGGCGATCTTGCCCGCATCCTTGGTGGCCTGGCGCTGGCTGTCGTTGAAGTAGGCCGGCACCGTGATCACGGCTTCGGTGACTTCCTCGCCGAGATAGTCTTCGGCGGTCTTCTTCATCTTGCGCAGCACTTCGGCGGAGACCTGCGGCGGGGCGATCTTCTTGTCGCGCACCTCGACCCAGGCGTCACCGTTGTCGGCCTTGCTGATGGTGTAGGGCATCAGGTCGATGTCCTTCTGCACTTCCTTCTCTTCGAAGCGGCGACCGATCAGGCGCTTGATCGCGAACAAGGTGTTCTTGGCGTTGGTGACGGCCTGGCGCTTGGCCGGGGCGCCGGTGAGAATTTCACCGTCCTCGGCGTAGGCGACGACGGAGGGCGTCGTGCGTGCGCCCTCGGAGTTTTCGATGACCTTCGGCTTGCCGCCTTCCATCACGGAGACGCAGCTATTGGTGGTGCCGAGGTCGATACCGATGATCTTGCCCATTTTCGTGGTCCTTTATGTCCTGATTCGTCTTGATTCGATGCTGTTTTCTGTCTGGGGCGGCACGGAAATCGCTGTTTCCGTTTCAGTGTGGAGGGCTCTCCGGCCCGATTCCGATGCCCCGGTCTGATCCGGATATGGGGGGCGCGTTGCGAATTTCAAGCCGCGCGCCAGCCGTGCTCACCCTGCCTTGGAGACGACGACCATCGCCGGGCGCAGCACCCGCCCGTGCAGCAGATAGCCCTTCTGCAATACGTTGATCACGGTGTTGGGTTCGGCCTCGGCGGGGATCGCGCTGATCGCCTGATGCTTGTTCGGGTCGAACTTCTGGTTGGTCGGGTCGTCTTCGATCAGACCACTTCCTTCGAACGCCGCGACGAGCTGCTTGAGCGTGAGCTCGACGCCTTCGCGGAGCTTTTCGAGGGACTGGTTCTCGACTGCGAGCGCGGCTTCGAGGCTGTCCTTGACCGGTAGCAGCGAGGTGGCGAATTTCTCGGCAGCGAACTTGGCCGCCTTGGCGATGTCTTCTTCGGCACGGCGACGAACGTTCTCGGTTTCCGCCTTTGCGCGCAGCCATGCGTCGTGGTGTTCCGCCGCCTTCAGCTCGGCGGCACGCAGGCTGTCCTCGAGGCTGGGCATGGTGTCGGGGCCCTCGCTCTCGTCGGTCGTGAGGGAGGCTTCGGCCTCGATCTCGGGACCAGCTTCGAGTTGTTCGGGCGTGACGGCGTCTTTAGGTGTATCTTTGTTTTCCTGCATGACGTTTGGGGGCTCCATGAATGTGCGCGTTCGCGAGGCCACTTGGGGGCGGTGATCCGTTTTTCAAGGTCTCGTGCGTATTTTTTTTCGTGTTATGTTCGTGCCCCTTCTTCGTAGTGGTCAAATCGTGTCGAGCCGGGATAACATTGGAATGCATTTATCACATCGCGTGCAGATCCGACCGACGGGTGGGGCTGGATGATCAATCATGAGTGACGTACCGCAGCGGATTGGAAAATACCGGATCATCCGGGAGGTCGGGAGAGGAGCGACGGCGATCGTCTATCTCGCCGAAAGCCCGGACCTGAACGAACCGGTCGCGATCAAGCACGTCCGCTTCAAGGACAAGGGGCGTGACGAGGCGAAGTGGAATCGTCGCCTGATGAAGCTTCTTAAGGCCGAGGCGGCGGTATCCCAGCGTCTGGATCATCCGAATATCATCCGCATCTTCGAAGTTGCGATGCAACCAGAAGAGGCTTATGTGGCGATGGAGTTTTTTCCAGGCCACTCGCTCGAACGCTATTGCAGCTTCGAGCGCCTGATGCCGGTCAATCGTGCCATCGGCATCGTGTTCAAATGCGCGATGGCGCTGGATCACGCTTATCGGCAGGGGATCGTGCATCGGGACATCAAGCCGGCGAACATCATGATCGACGACCAGGACAACGTCAAGATCACCGACTTCGGGCTGGCGATGAACATCAACAAGAAGCTCGATACGGATTCGACCTTCATCATGGGGGTGGGCTCGCCGGCGTACATGAGCCCGGAACAGATCAAGGCCTATCCGCTCAATCAGAAAACCGACCTGTATTCGCTCGGTGTCGTCCTGTTCCATCTGCTGACCGGTCGCCTGCCTTTCCGGGCGACGAATCCCGCCCAGCTGGTCTACAAGATCATCAATGTCGACCCTCCCTCGGTATCGCAGGTCAATCCCGATCTGCCGGAGCAGATGGATGTGGTCATTCGCAAGGCGCTCGAAAAGGATCTGTATTCGCGGTACAAGAATGGTGCGGAGTTCGCCAAGGACTTGTCGGCGGTGCGCTACAAGATCGTCGATGAGCGTGACGAATCCACTGACACCAGTCGCTTTGCGATGGTGCGGCCGATGCCCTTCTTTACCGAGTTCGACGACATCGAGCTCTGGGAGGTGTTGCGCATGTCGAGCTGGCGCAAGGCCGACCCCAGCACCCTGATCTATCGCGAGAAGGATGTCGATCAGCGGTTCGGGATCGTGCTCGAAGGGGAGGTCGAGTTGTCCGTGGATGGGCGCTGTGTGCAGCGTCTGGGCAAGGGGGAGCTGTTCGGCGAAACGGCTTGGCTGGATGCGCGCGACAAGCGTCAGATGGTTACGGTCGTCAGTGTCGAGCCGACGACTTATCTGGAGATCAGTCCTTCGGCGTTGACGCTGGCAACAGACGAAGTGCGCGAACGTTTTCGTGAGCAGATCTCGACCATGCTTGCCAAGCGCTACGGCAATGCGATACGGGTCCTGTCCCGCGATGGGGCACCGGCCGTGCGCGGCGAATTCACCGCATCCGGTGGGCTGGACCTGCAACTCGTCGATGATTGAGACTGGTTGGCGGTGCGTACATCGATCGTACCGCTGTTCAGCGAAAGCCCTGCTTGCTGACGGACGGCAGGTCGGAGCCCCACGTGAAGGGGTTACACCGCGAGATCGATCTGGCTGATCGTGCCGACCCGGCCGTCCTGGCCCAGGTAGATGCCGCTCGAACGCATCATGCCCAGCAAGTCGTTCGAGGCGCCACGCAACTGGAATGGTGTGGCGAGGTTGCCGAGATAGAGGGCTCCGACGCCGGCCTCGCCAAGCGTCGACAACGTTCCCTGGCCGTCCGCAGAAGGCTGCCAGATGCGCAGCTGCTCGTAGGCGGGGTCCGCGGCGTCGATCCAGCCATTGCCATCGGCGTCGAGCAGCGCGAGTTCGGCGAAACCGTTGCCGGTGGTCGGGCCGAACAGCTCGCGACCGTCGTCGATGCGGCCGTTGCCGTTGCGGTCGATGGCCAGGAAGCCGCGACCGCCGCCCAGCAACGGTACGTCTTCGAGCTCGCCGTCACCGTTCAGGTCGAAGGCGAAGCGTGCATCCTGCAATTGTGCGGCGGGGCCGCCGAAGTCGAGAACCAGTGGATCCTTGAGGGCGGGGTCGCCCATGCGCAGCTGGAAGCTGCTCGACTCCACAAAGCTGCGTTCCATTTCGAAGGAAACGTCGAAACGGATTTCCTGGCCGTCCGCGGTGCGGATCGTCCCGCTGGCGGAAAAGGCGACGTGTTCGTACTCCATGCGCGTAGCATTGAAATCGTACGACAGCCCGAAGCCCTGCGACGGCGTGGAGGTGGCGGGGTTGGCGTGCTCGGGTGGGCGGCTGCCGGGCTGTCCTGGTGCCATCAACTCGTCCAGCCGCATCAATCGGACGGGTTTGCCGGTGATCATCGCAATCATCGTCGCCATCAGGCGAAGCTGGGGTTCGCTGTCCAGCGGGTCGGATGCCTCCTCACCGAGTTCCGTTGCGGAAGCGGCCAGGGCATTGGAAGAGAGCTCGACCAAGGCCGAAGCGCGGTGGCTGCCGGCATTGGTGATGTTCCCCGGCGGGCGTCCGCCGGTCTGCACCTGCAGGCTCTCGGATACGCTTTGCCGGGTGAACGCGGTGTGCGTGGATTCCATAAGAATATCCGCGGAAGCGATCTTCATGGCAGCGTCTCCTGTTCAGAAAGGGCGCAATACCCCTTGTCTGCCACGTTAACGGCCGCGCGGACGAAAACTTTAGGGTGAGCCTCAGCGGCGGCGTTTGCCGACGATGATCCGGGCGCGCCGGTCAGCCGGATCGGCAAGCGCAATGCCGACCAGCCACGTCAGCAGGCTGTACAGCACCGCGCTCCAGAACGCGGTCCAGAATCCGTCAACCTGCACGCCACCGACCAGCGTCGCCACCGCCCAGAACAGCAGGGCGTTGATGACCAGCGTAAACAGCCCCAGCGTCAGCACCGTGATCGGTAGCGTAACGAGGATCAGCACCGGTCGAATCAGCGCGTTCAGCAGGCCCAGCAGCAAGGCCGTCAACAGCGCCGCGAAGTAGCTTTCGATGTGCAGGCCGGAGATCAGTTCGGGCAGCAGCATCAACGCCACGGCGTTGAGCAGCCACTGCAGTCCGATTCGCAGTCTCGGGTCCATCGTCAGCGGGTGGCGCCGAGCGCCTTTGCGCGCTGCGCCGTGGTCTCGAGTTCGGCGTCGTCGGGGCACGGCAGTTCGAGCCAGTGACCGGCATGGCGGATCGAAAGGTCGGTCAGGGCATGGATCCAGTCCGGACGTTCGTTCAGACAGGGAATATAGTGAAAGCGCTTGCCACCTGCGCCGAGAAAGGCGGCCTTGCACTCCAGGGCGATCTCCTCGAGCGTTTCGATACAGTCGGAGACGAAGCCGGGGCAGATCACGTCGACACTTTCCACACCCTTGCGGGCGAGGGCTTCGAGTGTGGGTTCGGTGTAGGGTTGCAACCACTCTGCCCGGCCGAAGCGGGACTGAAAGGTGACCTGCCATTGTTCGGCCTCGAGTCCGAGCGCTTCGGCCAGCAGACGAGCGCTCTTGTAACACTCGCAGTGGTAGGGGTCACCGAGGTCGAGCGAGCGCCTTGGCAGGCCGTGAAAACTCACCACCAACTTTTCGCCGCGGCCGTTGACCTGCCAGTGGTCGCGAACGCTCTGGGCGAGTGCGGCGATATAGCCGGGGTCGTCATGAAAGCTGCGCACATAACGGATCTCCGGCAGATTGCGCCAGGTCAGCGCGCGACGCCAGACCTCATCCAGCGCACTCGCGGTCGTTGCTGCGGCGTACTGGGGATACAGCGGGACAATCAGGATGCGGGTACAGCCCTTGCGTCGCAAGGACTCCAGCGTTTCCGGGATGGAAGGGGAGCCATAGCGCATCGCCCACTCGACGACTGGTTCACGATGATCAAGGTGTGTCAGGTAGCCGGCGAGCAACTTGGCCTGGCGGGCCGTATGCACGGCCAGTGGAGAGCCGTCGTCAGACCAGATGCTGGCATATTTTTCGGCGGACTCCCTGGGGCGCTTGCGCAGCACGAACAGATTGAGGATCAGCCACCACACCACCTTTGGAATCTCGACGACCCGCGGGTCGGACAGGAACTGGCGCAGGTAGGACTTGACCGCCGGCGCCGTGGGTGCGGCAGGGGTGCCGAGATTGACCAGCAGGATCGCCGTTCTGGCGGGTTTGCCGTGGATGTAATCGGGTTCGGGGCTGAACCGGTTCATGAGGCTTCCTGAATGTGAGCGATTGTGCACGTGCCCTGGAGGCACCGGATCGTTGATGAGGTGATGGCGGCGATGTCAGTCGCGCGACGACAAGGCGTTGGACAACAGGCGAGCGGTGATGTCCACGATCGGGATGACTTGATCGTAGGCCATGCGGGTCGGGCCGATGACGCCGACCGAGCCGACCACCTTGCCATCGACTTCATATCCGGCCGTGATCACGCTGCAGTCGTCGAGTTCGGTGAGCCCGGATTCGCCGCCAATGAAGATCTGCACGCCCTTGGCCCTGCTCGACAGATTGAGCAGTTGAATCATGCTGGTCTTGCGCTCGAACAGCTTGAACAGTTCACGTACGCGGGACATGTTGGAGGACAAATCCTCTACGTCGAGCAGGTTGGTCTCTCCCGACAGCACGTAGCTGTCGTCGCTTTCCTGCATGGCCTCGTTGCCTGCTTCGAGCGCGGCGCTCATCAATTCGGTGATGTCGCTGCGCAACTGCTTGAGTTCTGCCTGTAGTCGCGCGCGCATTTCGTCGAAACCATAGCCGGCGAAATTGGCGGTGAGGTAGTTGGCGGCCTCGGTGAGCTCAGACGGAGAATAGCGCTTGCTCGTATGAATGATCCGGTTCTGTACGTCGCCAGCGGTGCTGACGATGATGAGCAGAATGCGTGAATCCGACAGGCTGATGAACTCGATCTGCCGGATCCGCACGGTTTCGTGGCGCGGACTGACCACGATCCCTGCGAAATGGGTCAGATCGGAGAGTAGTTGCGACGCGGTGCTGATCAGCCGTTGGGGCTGGTCGGGTTGCAGCTGTCCACGCAGGACCCGTACCTGGGAGCGCTCGAGAGGCTGGACCGTGAGCAGGGAATCGACGAAAAAGCGGTAGCCGCGCGCGGTCGGCATGCGTCCGGCCGATGTGTGCGGACTGGCGATGAAGCCCATCTCTTCGAGGTCGCTCATCACGTTGCGCACCGTGGCTGGCGACAGCTCAAGTCCCGAGTGGCGCGAGAGTGCGCGCGAGCCGACCGGCTGACCTTCCGCGATGTAGCGTTCGATCAGGGTCTTGAGCAGGATCTGCGAGCGAGGGTCGAGCGTCGTCGTCATGGCGTACGGCATTCTATCCGAGGGGGCGGGGATTACAAACAACGGTAACCATGGTCAAGCACGGTTCCGTGGGGAGCGAACGCCTTTGCGAAGCGTTCGAGTGCGAGGCAGCGCGTATGACCCGGTTTATGGTTTAATCGTCGTCATGAAAAAAGGTTTCGAAACCATCGCGCTCGTCGGCAAGTACCAGAGCCCGGATGTATCCGAGGCCGTGCTGCACGTCGCGCAGCTGTTGCGTGAGCACGGCCACGTGGTATGGATCGAGCAGGGTACGGCGAGTTCCATCGGCATGGTCGGTGGGTTCCCGGTGGCGACCTATGACGAGATCGGAGCCAATGGCGATCTGGCGCTGGTGCTGGGGGGGGATGGCACCATGCTCAACACCGCCCGTCGGCTGGCCGAGCACGACGTCCCGCTCGTCGGCATCAACCAGGGACGGCTCGGCTTCCTCACCGACATCGGACGTGAGGAAGCCTCCGAGCGTGTCCTCGAGATCCTCGCTGGAGAGTATGTCGAAGAGCGGCGCACCATGCTCTCGGCAGAGGTCCTGCGTGGGACCGAACGCGTGTTCCACACGCTGGTGCTCAACGATGTGGTGGTGAACAAGGGCGACCTGGGAAGGATGATCGAGTTTGATCTGAGCATCGACGGAGAATATGTGTATACCCAGCGCTCGGATGGCATGATCGTGTCGACGCCTACGGGTTCGACCGCCTACGCACTTTCCGCCAATGGTCCGATTCTTCACCCCGATGTGGGGGGCATGGCCCTGGTGCCGCTGTGCCCGCATGCGCTTACCGCTCGCCCGGTCACCTTGCCCGATCACTGCATCGTCGATATCCGGTTGCTGCCGCCACACGATGCCCGTGTCCATTTCGACGGCCAGACCCGGTTCGATGCACGGTCCGGAGATTGTGTACGCATAACGCGAGCACCGCACGTCGTGCGCTTGCTTCACCCCCGTTCCTACAGTTATTTTGCGATGCTTCGGGAAAAGCTGCACTGGAGTGCGGTGCCGCGCCTGCCTTGAACAGTGGATTTACATGCTGCGACGACTGACCATTCGGGATTTCGTGATTGTCGACCGGCTCGAACTCGAGTTTCGTGCCGGTTTCGGCGCATTGACCGGCGAGACCGGTGCCGGAAAATCGATTCTGCTTGACGCGCTCGGTCTGGCCCTGGGGGGGCGCGCCGACAGTGCGAGCGTGCGGCATGGCCGCGACCGTGCCGACATCGTCGCCGAGTTCGATTTACCCCCCGACGGTCCGCTGCCGGAGCTTCTCGGTCGCCAGGACATTCCGGTCGACGACGATTTCGTGCTGTTGCGTCGCGTCGTTGAATCCGGAGGCCGTTCGCGTGCGTGGATGAATGGTGTGCCGGTGACCCTGACGCAGTTGCGTGAAGCCGGTGAGTGCTTGGCCGACATCCATGGGCAGCACGCGCATCATGCCTTGCTGCGCGCCGATGCGCAGCGGGCGTTGGTCGATGCGCGCGCGCAGGCTATGGAACTGGTTGCAGAGGTCGGCGCGCGTCATCGCGAATGGCTGCGCCTGGTGCGCTTGCGCGAGGAGGTCGATCGTGACGCCGAACAGTCGGCACGGCAGCGGGAGCTCCTGGAGTTCCAGCTTCGCGAGCTCGACGAGCTTGGATTCGCAGCCCCGGAATGGGAGGAGCTCAACGCCGAGCAGGCGCGGCTCGCGCACGCAGCCGGCCTGATCGAGGGGGTGGAGGCGGCCGTGTCCACACTGGGTGACAGCGAACTTGCATTGAGTACCCATTTACGGCAATTGTCGTCGCGCATCGAGGCCCTTGCGGAGATCGATGGCGGGCTCGGCGAGGCAAGGGAGCTGCTGGTCGGCGCAAGCATCCAGGCCGACGAAGCCCTGCATGCGCTGCGCCGCTACCGCGATCGCCTCGATCTCGATCCGGCGCGCCTTGCCGAAGTGGATGCGCGAATCGGCGCGATCAACGATCTTGCGCGCAAGCATCGCGTGGCGCCGGAAGATTTGCCCGAACTTGGTCGAAAGTGGGCTGATGAACTCGAAGAACTCAGTCAGCGCTCGGACCCGGTCAGGCTCGCCGAGCAAGAGCAGGCCGCGCATGCGGCGTACCTGAAGGCGGCACGGATATTGCGCGAGAAACGCGAACCGGCGGCCGAGGCCTTGTCGCGTGAGGTTACTGAAGCGATGCAAACCTTGTCGATGCGCGGTGGGCGCTTCGAGGTGGCGCTGATTTCGCTCGATCAGGGCGCGGCGCATGGCCTGGAAGACATCGAGTTTCGCGTTGCCGCCAACCCCAACCAGCCACTGCGGTCGCTGGCGAAGGTGGCCTCGGGCGGAGAGCTGTCGCGGATTGGTCTGGCGATTCAGGTGATGACCAGCAAGACTTCGGCGACTCCGACGCTGATCTTCGATGAAGTCGACGTCGGTATCGGTGGGGGCGTGGCCGAGGTGGTGGGGCAGTTGCTGCAGCGCCTGGGGGGCGACCGCCAGGTCTTGTGCGTCACCCATTTGCCGCAGGTGGCCGCATGCGCGGACTGGCAGTGGAGTATCGCCAAGCGCATGCGCGACGACGAGGTGGTCAGCGCGGTGGCCGTACTCGACGACGGCGGCCGGGTGGACGAGATCGCGCGCATGCTCGGTGGCGTCAACATCACCGACACGACCCGCCGTCACGCCGCCGAAATGCTGGGGCTGGAAAAAGCTGGTTGAATCCCGGTCAGGCGGGCATCCGCACGTGAAGAGGGCGAAGTGGTGCCTCCGGGATGCATCCCGGAACGCATACGGAGCCCTGGTCCGGTGAGTCCTTCCCGGTTGCCTGCCCCGCCGCACTGGAGTGCGGGGAGAGCAGGCGGGGAAGCCCGGGTGTGGATCAGTCCTCGCCCTTTACGCGGTGAGGACACTCGGCCTTGGTGCAATCCGCGTACAGGTAGAGCGCATGCTCCTTGACGTCGAAGCCCCGCTCCTGAGCGATACGCAGTTGACGTTGCTCGATCTCCGGGTCGAAGAACTCCTCGACCGTGCCGCACTGGAGGCAGACCAGGTGGTCGTGATGCCCTCCCTCATTGAGTTCGAAAACGGCCTTGCCGGCTTCGAAATAGTGACGTTCGAGCAGGCCGGCCTGTTCGAACTGGGTCAGGACTCGATACACCGTGGCCAGTCCGATGTCCATGCCTTCGCTCATCAGCGAGCGATAGACATCCTCGGCAGTCAGGTGACGCTGATCCGAATGCTGGAACAGGTCGAGAATCTTCAGTCGGGGATAAGTGGCCTTGAGGCCGATACTTTTCAGGTTTTTCGAGTTGTCAGTCATCATCGCCCCAGTCGGGTGGCTATGCGGGCATGAGCCCTGGTCATTCGAATATCGGGGTGATATCCGGTATCGGGAACAGGCCGAAGCCCGCATATGATATATTTTTTGCTCATGGCTGAGAATGATTCATCTCGGCTCCGTTCATCGACTCGACGATTTTTCCATGCGCCCAATCATTTCACTGGCGGCAATCGCGCTTGCCGGCCTGTTGTCCGCGTGCTCGTTCAACACCATCACCGATCGCGTAAACCCCTACCGCATCGATGTTCGTCAAGGCAACTATATTGACCAGGATATGGTGTCACAGTTGCGCCGCGGCATGACCCGCGACCAGGTGCGTTTCGTGCTGGGTACGCCTCTGGTCGTGGATATGTTCCGTCAGGACCGCTGGGACTATGTGTATCTGTATCAGCCCGGGCGTGGTGCCAAGGCTGAGCGCCGTACGTTGAGCGTGTTCTTTGTGGATGATCTGCTCGATCACGTTCGTGGCGATGTCGTTGCCGGCGGTGAGGACGGCGCGGCGCGAACCCAGGAGCGCAGCCGTGTGGTTGAAGTCCCCGGCCGGAACTGAAAAGGATTTTGCAATGACCAGATGCAGGGTGGCGGTCGCCGGTGCGGGCGGCCGGATGGGGCGGATGCTGATCGAAGCCGCGCTCGAGGATGAGGAAGTCGAACTCGCGGCAGCGTTCGAACGAGGCGGATCGCCTTTTGTGGGACGGGATGCCGGTGAGATGGCCGGGCTGCAGACCGGGGTCTTGATCGGCGACGATGCACGCGCGGCGATCGCCGCAGCCGACTGCGTGATCGATTTCACGCGTCCGGAGGGCAGTATCGCGCATCTCGAGATCGCTCGGGAGCTCGGCAAGGCCGTGGTGATCGGAACCACCGGCTTCAGTGCCGAAGACAAGGCGCGTATCGCCGAGATTGCACAGTCGGTGCCGGTCGTGTTCGCACCCAACATGGCGGTGGGCGTCAATGCGGTGTTTCGGTTGCTCGAGGTGGCGGCTCGCATCCTCGACGAGGGGTACGATGTGGAAGTCATCGAAGCGCATCATCGCTACAAGGTGGACGCACCATCGGGGACCGCGCTGAAGATGGGCGAGATCGTGGCCCGCGAGCTCGGACGTGATCTGGAAAACTGCGCGATCTATGGACGCGAAGGCGTTACGGGCGAGCGTGATCCGCGGACCATCGGCTTTTCGACGATTCGCGGTGGCGACATCATCGGCGATCACACGGTTCTGTTTGCCGGCCTGGGCGAACGGATCGAAATCACCCACAAGTCCGGTGGCCGTACCCCTTACGCACGTGGCGCGATGCGTGCGGCGCGCTTCCTGGTCGACAGGAAGACGGGATTGTTCGACATGCAGGACGTGCTCGGCCTGCGTTGATCGCCGGGGCGCTGGGCGGGTTCCATTGCTCGACCGGCGAGCGCGCAAACGGAGTGAACGTATGGCTGCGAGTGGGGACGGTGAGGCGCGCACCGGCGGTGGGCGCGAAAGTGCGCTGGATGTCGATGCGCTGGTTCGAGCCCGGCAGCGCATCGTCGACCTGGAGGCGACTGTCGAGTCGCTTTCGCGGCGTCTCGAGCAGGCCGGTGAGCGGCTCGACCTCGGCATGCGCAACGTCGGTGGCGGATTCTGGGACTGGAGTCAGGTCACGGGGCGCGTCCTGGTGGACGACAACTGGCGTACGTTGCTCGGATACGAACTGACGGCAGGGGAAGGCGACGACGATTCCTGGGTCGAGCTGATTCAGGACGAGGACCGTGCAAAGGCCGATTCGCTTTTCAAGGCTCACCTGAAGGGCGATCTGCCGACCTTCGAATGCGATCTCCGGGTGCGTGCGCAGGACGGTGCATGGCGGTGGTTCGTCGTTCAGGGGCGGGCGGTGATGCATGATCCGGAGGGGCGTTGCGCGCGCGTGGTCGGTACCTTTCTCGATATCACCGCCCGCAAGCAGGCTGAACTCGACGTCTTGCGTGCCAAGGAGGCGGCCGAACTCGCCAATCGGACCAAGGATGAGTTTCTGGCCAACATCAGCCATGAAATCCGCACACCGATGAACGGCATCATCGGCATGACCGAACTCGTACTCGACACCCGTCTGGATAACGAGCAGCGGGACTATCTGCAGGTTGTCCGTTCTTCGGCCGAGTCGTTGCTGGTGATCATCAATGACATCCTCGATTTTTCCAAGATTGGTGCGGGTCGCCTGATTCTGGAGGAAGTCGATTTCTCACTGGTCGAACTGCTGTCTGAACTCGGCAAGTCCGCAGCGATCGGCGCGCATCGCAATCAGGTCGAACTGTTCTGTGCGATCGACGCCGATATTCCAATGCGGGTGAGGGGGGATCCCGGGCGCTTGCGACAGGTGCTCGCCAATCTGCTCAACAACGCAGTCAAGTTCACCCATTACGGCGAAATCGAGGCCCGGCTCGAACTGCTGGCACGGGAGGAGGAGCGGGCGAGGATCCGTTTCGCGATACGCGACACCGGCATCGGTATTCCGCCCGATCGTCAGGAGGCTGTGTTCGGCGCGTTCACCCAGGCCGACGCCAGTACGACCCGCAAGTACGGCGGCACCGGGCTGGGGCTCGCCATCTGCCGGCAACTGGTGGACCTGATGGGAGGGCAGATCCGGCTCGACAGCGAGCCCGGTCGTGGCAGTACGTTCTCGTTCGAACTGTCGCTGGGTGTCGTCGAGGACGCGGCGGCACCGCAGGTGCATGGACTCGAGGGTGCCCGTGTGCTGATCGTCGAGCGCAACGCTGCGTTCGGCGCCTACCTCCAAGCGGAGCTTCGGCGGTTGGGTTTTCGGGCGCAGCATGTAGACGATGGTGGTCGTGCGCTGGAACTGCTGGCAGCGGCCGAGGACGGTGTCGATCCGTATGGTTTCCTGCTGCTCGATCGTCAGACGGAACCCGATGGCGGCTTCACGCTGGCGGAGCGCTATGCCCCCGAAGCGACTTGTCTCGACCGCATCGTCATGATGCTGCCGAGTCATTCACACAGGGATGATCTCGAGCGGTGTGCTCGACTTGGACTCGATTCCCGTTTGTCCAAGCCCTTCTCGGTGGCCGAGTTGATCGCCGTGCTGCAGCGCGCGGTGCTGGGATATGACCAGGTCCTGGAGCCGGTGGGCAGTGGTTTCGACCCCTTGAGCACCATGCTCGAGATGACGGCATCGCCCGAGCAGGAGCTCGGCCTGCGGGTGCTGCTGGTCGAAGACAACCTGGTCAATCAGACCGTTGCTTCGCGGCTTCTCGAGCGCGCCGGATGCGAGGTCGTCGTCGCTGGTGACGGTCAGGAGGCGCTCGATCGTTTCGACGAAGATCAATTCGACATCATCCTGATGGACATGCAGATGCCGGTGATGGGAGGGCTGGAGGCCACCCGCGCACTGCGCGCACGCGAGGCAAGGCGAAGCTGGGCGATGTCGTCGGGCGAGTGGCGCCCGGTGCCCGTGATCGCGATGACCGCGCATACTGGAGACGACGACCGCCGCGCCTGCATGGACGCGGGCATGGACGATTTCATCAGCAAGCCGGTGAAATCCGATCAGTTGATCGCGCTGATCCGCAAGGTGATGGATCGGGAGAGCGCGTTCGATCCGGCCACCGATCTGGTGTTGCTCGAAGACCCGTCTCTGGCGCCCGAGCAGAGCGCCGATCTGGACCTGGAGCAGACCCTGGACTTGCTCGATGGTGATGAGGAGGCCCTCGGGCAGTTGCTGCAGATCTACTTCCGGGATGTCGGCAAGCTGTTCGATGGTCTGCGCCAGGCTCGTGACAGGCGCAGCTTCGAGGCGTTGGCCGAGGCCGCGCACCGGGTCAAGGGTTCCGCCGGTGTCTTCTTCGCGCAACGGGTCGTGGATGGCGCCGAGGATGTCGAGCGCCGCGCGCGACAAGGCGACCCACTGGTGTTCGAAGCCCCTCTTGCCGGCTTGCTGAGTGCGCTTGACCGGCTCACCAAGTTGCTGCGTCACCAGCGGTCCGCCAGCGCGCATGACTGAGGGCGATCCCGCGCTTTCCTGCGTTTGCCTGAAGCCCGCCTTGCGGCTATAATTCAAAGGATTGCATAGCGGGATTGGCCCAAGGGTCCGTCCCGTTTTTTCACGTATGGGGGCGCCAACCGGGCCTTCGTCCCCCGTCATTTCGGCTGAATTCAGGAGTTCTTCGTGACTGCATCACAGTCCGCTATTTTGGCGCTTGCCGATGGCACCGTCTTTCACGGCAAGGGGATCGGTGCCGCCGGCAGCACGGTCGGCGAGGTCGTGTTCAATACCTCGATGAGCGGTTATCAGGAAATTCTCACCGATCCGAGCTATTGCCGGCAAATCGTGACCCTGACCTATCCGCACATCGGCAACACCGGCGTCAATGGTGAGGACGTCGAAGCCTCGCGCGTGCATGCGGCGGGCCTGATCATTCGCGACCTGCCCATCCTCGCCTCGAACTTCCGCATGGAGCAGACGCTGGACGGTTATCTCAAGACCGAAGGCGTGGTTGCGATTGCCGAACTCGATACCCGTCGACTCACGCGCATCCTGCGCGAGAAGGGCGCTCAGGCGGGGTGCATCGTTACCGCCGAAGCCGGCGCCCGGCCGGATGTCGAGGCCGCGATCGCGGCGGCGCGCGCCTTTCCCGGTCTGGCGGGCATGGACCTGGCGCGCGAAGTCAGCGCCACCGATTCGTTCGAATGGACCGAAGGCGAGTGGGCGCTGGGCGAAGGCTATGCGCAACAGACGGATGCGCGCTTTCATGTCGTCGCCTACGATTTTGGCGTCAAGCGCAACATTCTGCGCATGCTTGCCAGCCGTGGCTGTCGCCTCACCGTGGTGCCGGCGCAGACGCCGGCCGCCGACGTGCTGGCGCTGTCGCCGGACGGTGTGTTCCTGTCCAACGGTCCGGGGGACCCCGAGCCGTGCGACTACGCCATCGAGGCGATCCGCGCGATCCTGGCCAGGGGCATTCCCACCTTCGGCATCTGTCTTGGCCACCAGCTGCTCGCGCTGGCGTCCGGCGCGCGCACGGTCAAGATGAAGTTCGGCCACCACGGCGCCAATCATCCGGTCAAGGACCTCGACACCGGGCAGGTGCTGATCACCAGCCAGAACCACGGTTTCGCGGTGGACGCCGAGACCTTGCCGGACACTTTGCGTGCGACCCACGTGTCGCTGTTCGACGGTAGCCTGCAGGGGCTGGAGCGCACCGACGTGCCGGCGTTCTGCTTCCAGGGGCACCCCGAGGCAAGCCCCGGTCCGCACGATGTCGCCTATCTGTTCGACCGCTTCGTGAAACTGCTCGAAGCGCGCCGCTGAGGCGCTTCCACACTGTTTTCTGCAGCCGAACATCCGATTCAGCGGTGCCCGAAAAAGGCACCGCGCAACCCGAAACACCGAGGTTAGGCAATGCCTAAGCGCACAGACATTCAAAGCATTCTCATCATTGGCGCCGGCCCCATCATCATTGGCCAGGCCTGCGAGTTCGACTATTCCGGCGCCCAGGCCTGCAAGGCCCTGCGCGAGGAAGGCTACAAGGTCATCCTGGTCAACTCCAACCCGGCCACCATCATGACCGATCCGGGTACGGCTGACGTCACCTACATCGAGCCGATCACCTGGCAGGTGGTCGAGCGCATCATCGAGAAGGAGCGTCCCGATGCCGTGCTGCCGACGATGGGTGGTCAGACCGCGCTCAACTGCGCCCTCGACCTCGCCCGCCACGGCGTGCTGGAAAAGTACGGCGTCGAACTCATCGGTGCGTCCGAAGAGGCCATCGACAAGGCCGAGGACCGCCTCAAGTTCAAGGACGCGATGACCAGGATCGGTCTCGGCTCGGCGCGTTCGGGGATTGCCCACAGCATGGAAGAGGCGCTGCAGGTGCAGGGCGGCATCGGCTTTCCGGTGATCATTCGCCCGAGCTTCACGCTCGGTGGTTCGGGCGGTGGCATCGCCTACAACATGGAAGAGTTCGACGAGATCTGCAAACGCGGTCTCGAGGCCAGCCCGACCAACGAACTGCTCATCGAGGAGTCGCTAATCGGCTGGAAGGAATACGAGATGGAGGTCGTGCGCGACCGCGCCGACAACTGCATCATCGTCTGCTCCATCGAGAACCTCGACCCGATGGGCGTGCACACCGGTGACTCGATCACGGTTGCCCCGGCGCAGACCCTCACCGACAAGGAATACCAGCTGCTGCGCAACGCCTCGGTTGCGGTCCTGCGCGAGATCGGCGTCGACACCGGCGGCTCCAACGTGCAGTTCGCGATCAACCCGCAGGACGGGCGCATGATCGTCATCGAGATGAACCCGCGCGTGTCGCGCTCCTCGGCGCTGGCGTCCAAGGCCACCGGCTTTCCGATCGCCAAGGTCGCGGCCAAGCTGGCCGTCGGCTTCACCCTCGACGAGCTCAAGAACGACATCACCGGCGGCGCCACGCCGGCCTCGTTCGAGCCGTCCATCGACTACGTCGTCACCAAGATCCCGCGCTTCGCGTTCGAGAAATTCCCGCAGGCCAATGACCGCCTGACCACGCAGATGAAGTCGGTCGGCGAGGTCATGGCGATGGGGCGCAGCTTCCAGGAGTCGTTCCAGAAGGCGTTGCGCGGCCTCGAAGTCGGCGCCTATGGTCTGGACGAGGTCGAGACCGACCGCGAAGACCTCGAGCACGAGCTGGTCAATCCGGGGGCGCAGCGCATCTGGTACGTCGGCCAGGCCTTCCGCGAAGGCTACACGCTGGAGCAGGTGTTCAACCTCACCAAGATCGATCCGTGGTTCCTCGCCCAGATCGAGGACATCGTGCTCACCGAGAAGTCGCTCGCCGGGCGTTCGCTGAAAGCCATCGGTGCCGACGAGCTGCGCGCGCTCAAGCGCAAGGGCTTTTCGGACCGTCGTCTGGCCAAGCTGATCGGCAGCGACGAAACCGCCGTTCGCCTGCACCGTCACGCACACGGCGTGCGCCCGGTGTTCAAGCGCGTCGACACCTGCGCTGCCGAGTTCGCCACGTCCACCGCCTACATGTATTCCTCGTACGAAGAAGAGTGCGAGGCGCAGCCCACCGGCAAGAAGAAGATCATGGTGCTCGGCGGTGGGCCGAACCGCATCGGCCAGGGCATCGAGTTCGACTATTGCTGCGTTCATGCCGCGCTCGCCCTGCGTGACGATGGCTATGAGACGATCATGGTCAACTGCAACCCGGAGACCGTGTCCACCGATTACGATACTTCGGATCGCCTGTACTTCGAACCGATCACGCTCGAGGACATCCTCGAGATCGTGCACATCGAGAAGCCGGTCGGCGTGATCGTCCAGTTTGGTGGCCAGACGCCGCTCAAGCGCGCCCGCGCGCTGGAAGCCAATGGTGTGCCCATCATCGGCACCAGCCCCGACATGATCGATGCGGCCGAAGACCGCGAGCGTTTCCAGAAGCTGCTCCACGAGCTCAATCTCAAGCAGCCGCCCAACCGCACTGCGCGCACGCCGGACGAGGCCGTGCGCCTGGCTGCCGAGATCGGCTATCCGCTGGTGGTGCGACCGAGCTATGTGCTGGGTGGTCGCGCAATGGAGATCGTGCACGAGCAGCGCGATCTGGAGCGCTACATGCGCGAAGCGGTCAAGGTGTCCAACGAGTCGCCGGTGCTGCTCGACCGCTTCCTCAACGACGCCACCGAGGTCGATGTCGATGCCCTGTCCGACGGCAAGCAGGTCATCATCGGCGGCATCATGGAGCACATCGAACAGGCGGGCGTGCACTCGGGCGATTCGGCCTGCTCGCTGCCGCCGTATACGCTGACCGCTGCGCTGCAGGACGAACTGCGCCGCCAGACCGAGGCCATGGCGCGCGCGCTCAACGTGGTCGGTCTGATGAACGTGCAGTTCGCGATCCAGGGCGAGGGCGACGACGCCACGGTGTACGTGCTCGAGGTCAACCCGCGGGCTTCGCGCACGGTGCCCTTCGTCTCCAAGGCGTGCAGCCTGCCGCTGGCCAAGATCGCCGCGCGTTGCATGGCCGGGCAGAGCCTGGCCGAGCAGGGCGTGACCGGCGAGATCGTGCCCGACTACTATTCGGTGAAGGAAGCCGTGTTTCCGTTCGTCAAGTTTCCCGGCGTGGATACGATTCTCGGACCCGAGATGAAGTCCACCGGCGAAGTCATGGGCGTGGGCCGCAGCTTCGCCGAGGCCTTCGTCAAGTCGCAGCTGGCCGCAGGCGTGCGCCTGCCGCGCAAGGGCACGGCCTTCATCAGCGTCAAGCCAACCGATCGTCCGGCGGCCATCGAAGTGGCGCGGGCACTGACCGAACTCGGCTTCGCGCTGATCGCCACTCGTGGAACCGCCAGTGCGATCGAGTCCGCCGGCATTGCCGTGCGCGTGGTCAACAAGGTCACCGAGGGTCGCCCGCACGTGGTCGACCTGATCAAGAACGACGAGGTCAGTCTGGTGATCAACACGGTCGAGGAGAAGCGTCAGGCGATTCTCGATTCGCGTTCGATCCGTACCAGCGCGCTCGCCGCCAAACTCACCGTGTACACCACCATCGAGGGTGCTCGCGCGGCCTGCATGGGCATGCGCCATCTCGACGGGCTGGAGGTGTATAGCCTGCAATCTCTGCATGCGGAACTGAATCAAGCAACATGAACAAGACCCCTTTGACCGTGAATGGCGCGGAGGCACTCCGCGCCGAACTGCATCGACTGAAGACCGTCGAGCGCCCCAATGTGATCGCGGCGATCGCCGAGGCGCGCTCGCACGGCGATTTGTCCGAGAACGCCGAATACGACGCCGCGAAGGAGCGTCAGGGGTTTCTCGAGGGGCGGATCAAGGAGCTCGAGGCGAAGCTGTCAACCGCGCAGATCATCGATCCGAAGCTGCTCGACGCGGACGGGCGTTGTGTCTTTGGCGCGACGGTCGATCTGGAGGATCTCGATTCCGGCGATACGGTAACCTACCAGATCGTCGGCGACGACGAGGCGGACGTGAAGGCGGGCAAGATCTCCGTCAGTTCACCGATCGCGCGCGCACTGATCGGCAAGTATTCGGGTGACGTTGCCGAGGTCAGGGCGCCGGGTGGCGTGCGCGAGTATGAGGTGATCGAGGTCCGTTACATTTAAGCGCTGTCGTAGGTCGACAGCCGGCAATGCCCGCCCGACGTCCGCAACTCCGGCCCGGGTGGTTCGTCCGTGCGTCGGGGGGGGATGTCCCCCTTATCGCTTCAAGGCTTGCGACTGCCGGACGACGGTGCGCGACCAGGTGCGAAACCCTTGCGCGAACCGCGCGCCGCGGCACGCTTCTTGTCCGCAGCGGCCTGAATCATCGCCGTGCGGCGAGCATTTGCGGCAAAGGCTTTTGCCGATTTCGCCTTGGCCGAGGGGCGTGCCGGCGCGGCTGCAGGCGCGGGGCTGGATGACGCGCTGTCCTCGTCACGGCGCTCGCGCCAGATGACAAGGATGGTGCCGATGTGCTGGACCGCCGCAGCATCGGTTTGGGCGCACACTTCGGCGAGCAGGGTTTCGCGCTGGTGGCGGTCGGCGCCATTGACCTTGATCTTGATCAGTTCGTGTGCCTGCAGGCAGCGTTCGATCTCGGCGACCACGGAGGGGGTCAGGCCGTTGCCGGCGATGGTGGCGACGGGGTGAAGATGGTGGGCGTTCGCGCGCAGTTCGCGACGACGTGCCGGGCTTAGTTCAGTCATTGATTCTTCTCGAGAAAACGTAAGATCGTCGCCCCGGCTGGTTTCGCCCCGCAGCGGAGGCGGAAACGGTTCGATCCGTCTCCCGGGGTGCTTTCAATCTTTTGGGGCATGGATTCTACTCCCATGAAGCGTACCAGAACCAGCAAGGCATGGATGTCCGAGCATGTAAACGATGCATATGTGCAACGTGCCAAAGCCGAAGGCTATCGCTCGCGCGCGGCCTACAAACTCATCGAAATCGATGAACGCGACCACCTGCTCAGACCTGGCATGACCGTCGTCGATCTTGGAGCCGCCCCCGGGTCGTGGTCGCAAGTGGCGGCCAAGCGCTGTGCGGCGGGCAGAAGTGGAGGGGGCAAGGTCATCGCGCTCGACCTGCTGCCGATGGAACCCATGCACGGCGTGACCTTCATTCAGGGCGACTTTCTGGAGGACGAAGCCCTGAATGCGCTTGAAGCCGCGCTCGATGGCGACCGCGTGGATGTCGTGCTCTCTGACATGGCGCCCAACATGTCGGGTATCGAACTTACCGACCAGGCCCGCTCGGTACATCTTGCCGAACTGGCACTGGATTTTGCGATTCGGCACCTGCGGCCCGGGGGGAATTTTCTGGTGAAGGTGTTTCAGGGGCCTGGTTTCATGGAGTTCAGGCAGGAGGCGCAGGGACATTTTCGCAGTCTGCAGGTGCGCAAGCCGAAGGCATCGCGCGACCGCAGTCCCGAAGTGTATCTGCTGGGTGTGGGTCGCAAGGCCGAAACGGACCCGCGGCAAGGTTGACGGAAGGTGACGGGATGACAACGATCAACATCGAACTGGTTTCCGACTTCGTCTGCCCCTGGTGTGATCTGGGGCGGGTACGCTTGCGCGCGGCACTCGAGCAGTTGCGCCGTTCGCACCCGGCGCTCCGGTTCCGGACGAACTGGTTGCCGTTTTTCCTGAACCCGAACACGCCCTCGTCGGGGGAACCCTACTGGCCATTTCTCGAAGCCAAGTTTGGCGGACGGGGTGGGGCGGAGAAGGTGCTCGCACGCGTTCGCGAGGCGGCTGAAACCGATGGCCTGGTTTTCGCTTTCGAGCGCATCGCGACGCGGCCGAACACCCTGAATGCGCATCGACTCATGTATCGCGCGCAGTCACTCGGCGCCCGACCCGAACACATCGATGCTCTCGCGGATGCGCTGTTCGATGCATATTTCAGGGGCGGCAAGGACATCGGTGACCTCGATACCCTGGCTGACATTGCAGTGGCATGCGGCGAGAAGCGGGATCCGGTGCTGGCCTACCTGACGTCCGATCGCGATCGTGCAGCGGTGCAACGCATGGCCGACGGGATCGCGCGGCAGGGTGTCGAGGGCGTGCCGTTCTTCATCTTCGATCGCAAACTTGCGCTGTCCGGTGCGCAGTCGGCTGCGGTGATCGGGGCGACGCTGCTGCAGGCGGTACAAGGCAGCGACTGAATCGGCGACAACGCGTGCCGCGGTTGCGCGGGAAAACTGGCCGCGATCAAGTCGTGGTCCCCACGTTGCCGCTATCATGGTTCCCTGCGATGGATGGGGGACGGAGATGAAGGGGTTGGTGCGGGATATCGACGTGTTGCTACCCGATCACTGGAGCGGCGAGCGATTGCGGCGTCTGCTCGCCTGGCTCGAAAGTGGGCTGGTGGAGCGCCGGCGCGAGGTGCGGCTGATTCTGTTGTGTGCGCTCGCTGGCGAGCATACCTTGTTGATCGGTCCGCCCGGTACCGCGAAGAGCGAGCTTGCACGCCGTCTGCACCGGGTGTTTCGCGGAGGTCGATACTTCGAACGGCTGCTGACACGGTTCTCGGTGCCGGAGGAGCTGTTCGGCCCGCTGTCAATCAGCGCCCTCGAGCAGGATCGCTACGAGCGCCACACCGCCGGTTTTCTGCCGGACGCGTCGATCGCATTCATCGATGAAGTCTTCAAGGCCAACAGCGCGATTCTCAACGCGCTGCTCACGCTGCTCAACGAGCGAGAGTTCGACAACGGCGCGGGGCGCATGCTCTGTCCGCTGATCAGTGTGATCGGCGCCACCAACGAAGTCCCGGACGACGAGGTCGGGGAGGCCTTCTTCGATCGCTTTCTGTTGCGCCTGCGAGTGTCTCCGGTCAGCGAGGCCGGGTTTCGCAACCTGCTGGCAACGGTGTCGGCCACCGCCAGCGTGGCGAGGGGGGAGTCGGACGACCGTCGCGAGGACGTCGCCGACGCGCTGGAGATCGGCGAACTTCACGCGCTGCGCGCGGCTGCCGCGGCGGTTGAGCTGCCTGCCCAGGTGCTCTCGGTGCTCGTCGAACTGCGCGCCTGGCTGATCGAGCAGCGTATCCATGTCTCCGACCGGCGCTGGGTGAAGGTCGTCGGTTTGTTGCGCACCGCCGCAGCCGCGGAGCGACGTGCCTTGATCACGTTGTGGGATCTCTGGCTGTTGCCATGGTGTGTTGCCGCCGATGGCGGCGAGACAGCCCGCGTGGAGGCCTGGCTGGACGTCCGTATCGGTCTGGCGGCGGCCTGTTTGCCGGAGTATCTGACGCGCCTCGTCGAGGCATTTGAGGCTCAGCTCGTGGTCGAACGTGAGGCCAATGATCTCGATTACGATGAATCCGGGCGATTGCGTTTTTCGACCGACGGGCTGGCTGACGCGATCGGGGATGCGAAAGGTGGTGCCCGTGCCCTGCGACTGACCGCCGCGCGCCGTCGTCGGTACGGAGAAACCCACGTGCGGGCACGCACGGCGCAGATCGACGATGCGGTGGCACGGGCGAGCGGTTATGTCGACGAGCTCGGGCGGACACGGCAGGCGTTCGAAGGCTATGCCGAGGCCAGTGTCTGGATGGACCCGCCGGTGGTCCTGCGGATCCGGGAAAGCCTCGCCACGACCGCGCGTGTGCTCGATTCGCTGACCGAGCGTTTGCACCAGGTGCGTGCCGGCTTCGAGTGCTTGCCGCGCCTCCTGCCCGATCCTGGCATCGAACCCGAAGCGGTTTCGGCAGAACTGCCCGACCAAGAACGGGGGAGGGACGCGAGCGCAACGGGGGGAACGGGCGCTTGATGGACACCGAGCAGATGCGCACGGAGGCCGTGGGCCGTGATCCTGGCGGCACAGGTCCACCGGAGGGGGCAGCGGAGCGCCTTGGCGATCCGTCCTCCACGCGCCCACGCCCGTTGCTGTTCGAATCGCTGGAGGCCCGGCTTGCGGCGCTCGATTCCCTGCCGCGTGGTTTCTGGCTGACCGGGCTGACCCATTCGATGGGCACGCTCGAGGCGCGCCTTGCGGTGCTCGCGCGTTGGCGCGGCCTTCTCGATCGCGCGATCATGCCGAATCAGGCGAAAGAAGAGACCGGTGCAGACGAGCCCTCGCCAGCCGGAGAAGCGCCCGCGCCGGTGGCACGGGTTGCCGCTCCGTGGTTGGGTGAAGGCCTGGCCGTGAAGGTCGCGCGGGTGTTTGCCGAGCTTGGCCTGCCTGGCCATTGCGCACGCAATCAGGGGCTGGGCGACGCAGTGTTGAGCAGCCTGATGTTTCACCTCGATCTGGTCGTCGATTATGTCGACCGTGGTGCGAGCGCGGACACGGCGGTGACGATGGCCCTGGACTGTTTCGCGGCGGACTGGTCCGGGCGTTGCCAGGATGTGCAGGCCTTGATCGATGTGTTCGATGATCCGGGCGACCTGTTCAAGCATTGTCACTGGGATCGCCTGCGCGGACTGCTGCGTGAGGCGGGTTGGCAGGAGGTGGTGCGGATCAGAGGCTTGATCGAGCGAATGCCCGAAGTCGCGGAGATGATTCGCGAGCTCGGCCGTTTGCGCGAGATCGAAGAAGGCCCGCCCGATCCCACGACATGGCAGACCCGCAAAGTTGAGCGGGCGGGACGAGTGCCCAGCGTGGTCACCGAGCGGGTGCCAGAACTGCCGGGTCAGACCCGCGCGGTGACGCGGTCCGAGCGCATTGCGCGGATGTTGCCTGCCGAGTCGATGATGTTCGTGCATCCGCGCTTGCGGCTGGTGTGGCATGCGCGACGTGCCGAACGCGCCCTGCTGACCTATGAGGACGACGATTGGTTGACCACGGTGCGTGCCATCGATGGGTCGGTCACGCAACCGGTGGTTGCGCCGGCACCGCGCCGCGTGCTGGGGCCGATGCTGGTTTGCGTTGATACCAGTGGTTCGATGCGGGGCGGGGCGGAAACCGTGGCCAAGGCCGTCGTGCTCGAAGCGGCGCGTGTTGCCTGGCGGCAGCGTCGCGGTTGCACCGTGTTCGCCTTTGGCGGACCGGATGAGGTTCTTGAACTGGTCCTGGAGATGAACGAGGCGGGGTTGGCCCGGCTGACCCGTTTTCTGGCAAGGGGATTTCGCGGCGGAACGGACATCTGTACACCGCTGGAGCGTACCCTGGCGCGGCTCGAACAGGAGGGGTGGCGGGAGGCCGATTTGCTGCTGGCGACCGATGGCGAGTTTGGCGCACCGCCCGATCTCGCCGAGCGCATCCTGCGCGCGCGCCGGCACGCCGGCCTGCGGGTGCAGGCCGTCCTCATCGGCGACCGTGAAACCATTGGACTGCACGAACTGAGCGATCACATTCACTGGGTCAGCGACTGGCGGCGTTTCGCCGCCAGCGATGCTCGCTCGGGCACCGGTGGTTCGCCGGTCCACAGCAGTCGACTGACGGCGAGTTACTTCCCGGGTGCGCTGCGAACCGCCGAGAACCGAAAGGCCACGGTTTCCGGAGGGGATGCCTCGCGCATGGTGCGCGCGGGCGGGCGTGCCGACCGCAACCCACCTGATCGAACACGTGGAGGAGAATCGTGACTGACGAGACCATCGGCCGTCGCGCGCTGGCGCATGAACTGATCGAGCACGCAGCCCGTTGCGCTGGCGTGCTGCGCCATCCGAAAGTGCGCGCGCTGCATCTGCCGCATCCGTCGCTTGCCGGTGACAAGAACGGGGAGTTCTGCGCCATTGAACTCGACGACGGCTCATTGGGCCTGTCCTATGTGTTGCTTGACGATACCCTCGATCGCCTGCGACAGGGAGATGCGGGTGGGACGCTGCGTGGCATGGACGCGCTGAGTCTCGCCGCGCGCTACGCAACCGGCCACGGCAGTGAGCGCACCCTGGGTTTCGCCGCGATCAATGCGCTGACCCGCTCGCTGTTCGACCGCGCTGCCTGGCTGCCACGCACCAGTACCGATTCGGTCGGCGAGCTGGACCCGGGGCCGGACGACCATGTGGGCATGATCGGCTTCTTTCGACCGCTGGTGTCGCGCATCACAAGCGGCGGCGGGCGTCTGACCGTGCTCGAGCTCAAGGCTGAACTCGTGGGTGAGCACGACGGTTTCCGGGTCACGCTCGACCCGGATGAACTTGCGACCTGCGAAAAGGTCTTGTCGACGAGCACGGTGCTGCTCAACGACACGCTGGATGTGGTTCTTGCGGCTTGCGGCGGGGCTCGACGCCTGGCATTGATCGGTCCGAGCGCCGGTTGTCCGCCGGATCCCTTGTTCGCGCGTGGCGTGAGCTACCTCGGTGGCAACTGGGTCGTCGACCGGGAGGCTTTCGTCGCCGCCCTCACTGGCGGCGCATCGTGGGGACAGTACGCACGCAAGGTGGGAATCACGCCCGCCGATTACCCCGGGCTTGCGGCGTTGATCGAACGTGCGGGGGCGTGATCGCGAGGCGGTTCTTCGTTTGTCCGGGTTTGCGCCCGGAGTCGTTCCGGCCGGTTTTTCGCCGGCTTCGGACCGGCGCGTCGATGATTGTTTCCGTCGATCGGCTTCATTGGTTTGCTAGGCGGAACGATCGCTAATAGAATGGGTCAGTTATTTGCCGCCCTAGCAGGGCTTACAAGGAAGAAACGTTGAATAATCTGTTCAAGAATCTTGCGATCTGGATGGTAATCGGCGTGGTGTTGATGACGGTGTTCAACCAGTTCAATACCCGTCAAGTCGCACCGAACACCATGGAGTATTCCCAGTTCATGGATGAAGCCCGTGCCGGCCGTGTTTCCAAGGCCGTCATTGATGGGCGTGTGGTCAAGGCGACCACGCAGGACGGGCGCCAGGTCACGGTGTACACGCCCGGGGTCCAGGATATCTGGATGGTCTCGGATCTGCTGCGTGCCGGTGTCACCGTCACCGCCGCCAAGCCGGACGAAGACCAGTCCTTCCTGATGAGCATCTTCGTGTCGTGGTTCCCGATGCTGCTGCTGATTGCGGTGTGGATCTTCTTCATGCGCCAGATGCAGGGCGGTGGGCGTGGCGGTGCGTTCTCGTTCGGGAAGTCCAAGGCGCGCATGCTCGACGAGTCGGCCAATTCGATCACGTTCGCCGATGTCGCCGGCTGCGACGAAGCGAAGGAGGAGGTTGCCGAACTCGTCGATTTCCTGCGTGATCCTTCCCGTTTCCAGAAGCTCGGTGGGCACATCCCCAAGGGCGTGCTGATGGTCGGGTCACCGGGTACCGGTAAGACACTGCTGGCCAAGGCGATTGCCGGCGAGGCGAAAGTACCGTTCTTCTCGATCTCCGGCTCGGACTTCGTCGAAATGTTCGTCGGTGTTGGTGCCGCGCGCGTGCGCGACATGTTCGAGCAGGCGAAGAAGCACGCACCGTGCATCATCTTCATCGACGAGATCGACGCGGTCGGTCGCCAGCGCGGTGCCGGCATGGGCGGCGGCAATGATGAGCGCGAACAGACACTCAACCAGTTGCTGGTCGAAATGGACGGTTTCGAGGGGCAGACCGGCGTGATCGTCATCGCCGCGACCAACCGCCCGGACGTGCTCGATCCGGCACTGTTGCGTCCGGGGCGCTTCGACCGCCAGGTAGTCGTGCCGCTGCCCGACATCCGGGGTCGCGAGCAGATCCTCAAGGTGCACATGCGCAAGGTGCCGATCGCGCCGGACGTGGATCCGGTGGTACTGGCGCGGGGTACGCCGGGCTTTTCCGGTGCGGATCTGTCCAACCTCGTCAACGAGGCGGCGCTGTTCGCCGCGCGCGGGGCCAAGCGACTGGTCGACATGGAGGATTTCGAGCGCGCCAAGGACAAGATCATGATGGGCTCCGAGCGCCGCTCCATGGTCATGCCCGAGGAAGAGCGCAGGAACACCGCGTATCACGAGTCTGGTCACGTGCTCGTGGCCAAGCTGCTGGACAAGACCGACCCGGTGCACAAGGTCACGATCATCCCGCGCGGTCGCGCGCTGGGGGTGACGATGCAGTTGCCGGAGTCCGATCGTTACAGCCAGGATCGTGACCGCATCCAACAGACCATCGCGGTGTTGTTCGGCGGTCGCATCTGCGAAGAGATCTTCATGAACCAGATGACCACTGGGGCATCGAACGACTTTGCACGGGCAACCGATCTGGCCCGGCGCATGGTGACCCAGTGGGGCATGTCAGACAACCTCGGGCCGATGGTTTATGGCGAAGAAGAAGGCGAGATCTTCCTGGGGCGCCAGGTCACCACGCACCGCAACGTGTCCGAAGCGACGATGCAGAAGGTCGATGCCGAGATCCGTCGGATCATCGATCAGCAGTATGCGCTTGCTCGCCGTCTGATCGAGGAAAACAAGGACAAGATCGAGGCCATGACTCAGGCGCTGCTCGAGTGGGAAACGCTCGATGCGGAGCAGATCGACGACATCATGGAGGGTCGTCCGCCACGTCCGCCCAAACAGAACGCACAGCCTCCTCAGGCACCGCGCGACGACGCCCCGGGTGCCGAACCCAATGCGCCGGCCCCGGCGGCCTGATACGCAGCACCTGTGACACAAGGACCGGCTTGATGCCGGTCCTTGTTTTTTGTGGGGGTGCTTCAGACCGGGAACGTGCTCGGACGGAAGATGTGATTGGACGCGAGGACCGTGTGATGGAGGTTCGTTGCTGAAGTACTTCCCAGCAGGAACCGTCGAGGAAGTCGATCCGGAGCCGGTTCACATCCGGATTTCCTCACGTTTCAGACGCGAAGTTCCTGCGGTGCGCGCTGACAACTGCACAGCGACTTGTCCCGGCCGATTGCGATGCAGTGGGCACTTGTGCTGCAGTCGATCACGAACTCGGCGGGTTCTCCGGTCTCATAGGGAATATTGCGGAGCAGGCTCATGAAACGGTCGACCGCGAGCTCGCCCCGTAGTACCGTCAGCCGACCATTGTTCGAGCACAGCCACCGGCCATCGACCGAGACGGCGTAGCACTGCTGTTCGGGCCGAGTGGGCTGGTCCGAACCCGCCACGGGGTGCAGACGAACCTTGGGCGTCTGATCCTGTTGCCGGGTGGCGGCCGCCACCATCTCGAGCCAGGTTGCGACCCTGCCTTGAATCCTCATATCCTCTCCTCCTCCGTGCAAGAAAACGCAATTGACTTCGGGCTGATCACCCGTATGTTGTATGAACCGACGCACGTGCGTTTCAGCTTTTATTATGGACTCTTTCGGCGGGGGTTCAATTCGGTTTGTCCCTGTTGCCTCTCATTATTCCCCATCCTGAGCAAGGTCGATGTCCGACAACTCAGGCTCATCGAATCTGGAAAGGTAGAACAAGCATGTTGCCGTCCGTAGAACAGCCCGAACAATCCACTGGTTACCAGGACGCGATGAGGCGGTCCTCGCGGTTGCGTTGCGGACGTTTCGAACTCGATCTGTCGCAGCCGAAGCTGATGGCAATCATCAATACGACGCCGGATTCCTTTTCGGGTGACGGTCTGGGCGGTGACCTCGACCGGGCGCTGGCGCGTGCCCTTGCTGCAATCGACGCCGGTGCCGAGATCCTCGATATCGGAGGCGAGTCGACGCGACCCGGTGCGGAGCCGGTTTCCGAGCAGCAGGAACTCGATCGTGTGATTCCCCTCGTCGAACGGCTGGCTGGGGGTACGGTCCCCGTTTCGGTGGATACACTCAAGCCCGGCGTGATGCGAGAGGCGATTCGGGCGGGTGCGAGCATGATCAACGATGTGAACGGCTTCGCCGCGCCTGGGGCGGTTGAGGCGGTTGTGGGATCGAACACCGGGCTGTGCGTGATGCACATGCGGGGTCAGCCGAGCGACATGCAGCACGCGCCGTCGTACCACGATGTGGTCACCGAGGTGTCCGCCTATCTTTGCGGTCGGGTCGATGCTCTCGCGCAAGCTGGTGTCGCGGCTGAACGCATCGTCATCGACCCGGGTTTCGGTTTCGGCAAGACGCTGACCCACAATCTGCAACTGCTGAAACATCTGATCCACCTGCAGCCATCGCGGTTTCCGGTGCTGGTGGGGATGTCGCGCAAGTCGATGCTGGGCGCGGTGACCGGCCGGTCGGTGGATGAACGTCTCGCGGCGGGGATCGCCGCCGCGATGATCGCGGTATCGAACGGGGCCCGCATCGTGCGCGTGCATGATGTCGCGCCGGTGCGCGATGCGCTGGCCATGTGGAGCGCGGTGCACTCGGTCTGATCGACATCGATCAGCGCAGTGCTGCGTTCATGGCCGCCATTGCCGGCGTTGGTCTCAGGCGCCCGGAAAGGGATTCCCGGCCGTAAAGTGATGAATAACGTTGCATGCACTTCGATCTGCATGCCACTTGATGGGATAATCGCCATTTTGAGAGTGGACTGCGCTAGATGGCACGCAAGTATTTCGGTACCGACGGGGTGAGGGGGCGCGTGGGCGAGACTCCGATCACGCCCGAGTTCGTCATGCGGCTTGGTTATGCGGCGGGGCTTGCGCTGGTGCGCAGGGAGAACATGCCACCCGGCGAGCGGCCAGCGGTGCTGATCGGCAAGGACACCCGGATCTCCGGGTACATGCTTGAAGCAGCGCTCGAGTCGGGCCTTTCGGCTGCCGGGGTGGACGTCATGCTGGCCGGGCCGGTGCCCACACCTGCGGTGGCCTATCTGACGCGTGCGTTGCGCCTGCAGGCGGGAGTGGTGATCTCGGCCTCGCACAACCCCTTCTTCGATAACGGCATCAAGTTCTTCTCCGCCAGTGGTGCCAAACTGCCGGACAGTGTAGAAGCGGAGATCGAGGAGTGGGTGGACCGGCCGATGGGCTGTGTCGATTCAGCGCGGCTGGGCAAGGCGCGGCGCATCGCGGATGCGGCTGGACGCTACATCGAGTTCTGCAAGAGCACCTTTCCCAATGAACTCGACCTGCGCGGCCTGAAGCTCGCTGTCGACTGCGCGCATGGCGCGGCCTACCATATCGCGCCAAGCGTGTTTCACGAGCTTGGGGCGGAGGTTTTTCCGGTGGGGGTGGAGCCCAACGGGCTCAACATCAACCACGAAGTGGGGGCAACGCGACCGGAGAGCCTGCGCAAGGCCGTGCTTGCCAATTCTGCGGATCTGGGCATCGCGCTCGATGGCGACGGCGACCGACTCATCATGGTGGATGCCGATGGCGAGGTCTACGATGGCGACAAGCTGCTGTACGTGATTGCCCGCGATCGCAAAAAGCGTGGGCAACTCGATGGTGTGGTCGGCACCCTGATGAGCAATCTTGGCTTCGAGCATGCGATTCGTCGTCTCGACGTGCCCTTCGACCGGGCCCGGGTCGGGGATCGCTACGTGCTGGAGTTGCTCGAACAGCGCGGCTGGAAACTGGGTGGAGAGAACTCCGGCCACATCATCTGCCTGGATTGTCACACGACCGGGGACGGCATCGTGTCGGCCCTGCAGGTGCTGTCGGCGCTGGCCCGCAACGGGCAGACCCTGGCGGAGGCTTGTGCCGATCTCGAATTCTATCCACAGAAGCTGATCAACGTTCGCCTGCCACAGGGTTTCGACTGGCGCAGCGATCCGGGCATCGAGGAGGCCACGCGCGAGGCCGAACGGGCTCTGGGTGAAGCAGGCAGGGTGTTGCTCCGTCCATCCGGAACCGAACCGGTGCTGCGCGTCATGGTCGAGGGGCGCGATGGTGCCGAGGTCGAACGCCTGGCCCGCGCCATCGCCGATGCGGCCACCGCGGCAACCGAGAACGGTGCCGGCTGAGCCCGGCATGGAGCGGGGGCGGGCCGGTTCAGTCTGGCCCCGTGTTGCCCATTCTTGCGACGTTCGATTGTGAATTTCATCTAACTGTAACTTTGCATCGCGACAATCCGGGTCTCGACACCGATGTGTTTGAATAGCAAACCACGGTGCGTGCCATCTCTCACACTTGAGGAAGATTGACATGATGCTGAAGAAAACCCTGGTCCTGGGCATTGCCGCCGCGTTTGGTCTGACCGCGGGTGTCGCGTCCGCGCAGGTAGACCCCAACCTGCCGGCTTACGAGCGTGTTTCCGGGATCTCCGGCAACCTGACCTCGATCGGTTCCGACACCCTCAACAACCTGATGACGCTGTGGGCCGAGGAGTTCGCCAAGTTCTACCCGAACGTGAACGTGCAGATCCAGGGTGCCGGCTCGTCTACCGCGCCCCCGGCAATGGTCGAAGGCACCGCCAACTTCGGTCCGATGAGCCGCGCCATGCGTGACTCGGAAATCCGTGCGTTCGAAGACCGTCACGGTTACGCCCCGACCGAAGTGCCGGTCGCGATCGACATGGTCGCCGTCTATGTGAATAAGGACAACCCCGTCGAGGGCCTGTCGATTCCGCAGGTCGACGCCATCTTCTCGGCGACTCGTGCGTGTGGTTACGCCGAAGACATCACCACCTGGGGTCAGGTCGGCCTGACCGGTGCGTGGGCCAACCGCGACATCACCCTCTACAGCCGCAATGCCGTTTCCGGCACCTACGGCTTCTTCAAGGAAAACGCGCTGTGTGGCGGTGACTTCAAGTCGTCGATCAACGAGCAGCCGGGTTCTTCGGCCGTCGTGCGCGGTGTCGAGCAGACCGTCAATGGCATCGGCTACTCGGGCATCGGCTACATGACCTCGGGCGTGCGCGCGATCCCGCTGGCCAAGGAGCATGGTCAACCGTTTGCCGAAGCCAACGGCGAGAACGCGGTTGCCGGTACGTATCCGCTGGCCCGCTTCCTCTACGTCTATGCCAACGCCAACCCGAACTCGGGCTGGAACCCGCTGGAGCGTGAGTTCTTCAAGATGGTGCTCTCCAAGGAAGGTCAGGAAGTCGTCAATCGTGACGGTTACGTCACCCTGCCGGCAACGGTTGCCGAGCGCTTCATGACCGAGAAAGGCCTTAAATAATAAATAGATAGCGTCATGACGGGCTTCGCCGCGCAGGCGGCGGAGCCCTGTTCTTTCACCGAGACCGTCGATTTGGTCCGGACCCGAATTCAGGAGCACGACAAGATGGCAGCGATTTCACCCGACAGCGCACCGGTTGGCGCACAGGCGCGCCGGTCCCTGTTGCCGTCCGAGGAAAAGCGCGAAAAACTGCGCAAGACACGCAAGCTTCGCGACGGATTTTCACGCTATGGCGTGGGCGCAGGCGGACTCGGCGTGATCTTCGCGCTGGCGTTGATCTTCATGTATCTGTTCTACGAGACGCTGCCGCTGCTCAAGCCGGTCAGCATGGAACAGACGACCACTTTCTCGGTGCCGGGCGACGAACGCCCCGCGCCGACGATGCATTTGGCGATCGAGCGTTTCGAGGAGATCGGCGCGCGCTTCTCGCAATCGGGCACGATCACCTTCTTCGATGCCCGCAATGGCCAGGTACGCCTGCGTGAAGAGGTGCCGATGCCCGAAGACGCGGTGGTGACCAGCTTCGGTCGCTCCGAGTCGCGCAAGAATCTGTTCGTCTATGGTTTCAGCGATGGTTCGGTGCTGCCGGTGCGCATCGAGTACGACCTCACCTATCCCGATGGGCTGCGCCATATCACGCCACGTCTGTCGTATCCGCTGGGCGATGCGCCGACCAACATTGGTGGCGGCGAAGGCGCGCAGTACACCGCGCTGGCCATCGTCGACGGTCGCGGTGGTTATGTGGTCGCGGCTGGTACGCGCGACGGCGACATCGCGATGGCCTTGTTCAGCACGTCGACGAGCATGCTGACGGGCACCATCGAGATCCGTCGCCAGGACTTCAACTTGCCGAATCTGGGTGCGCCGGTGCGTCAGCTGCTGGTGAACGAGTCGTTGCGCAACCTGTTCGCAATCGATGATTCCGGCACCCTGTATCATTTCGACATCGTTGATCGCGCCAATCCCCGCCTGGTCGAGCAGATCTCGCTGGTACCCGCCGGGGTGACCGTAGGTGTCGCGGAGTTTCTGGTTGGCGCCCGTTCGCTGATCGTCGGCGGCTCCGATGGTTCGCTGGCGCAGTGGATTCTGGTGCGCAATGATGAAACCGGGGAGTCGAACCTGACCCGGATCCGTACCTTCAGGTCGCACGAGGCGGCGATCACCTTCATCGAGCCCGAGTACAACCGCAAGGGCTTCATCGTCGGCGACGAAAGTGGCACGGTCGGACTGCATTACGCGACTTCCAGCGTGTCGCTGAAGTTTCTGAAGGTGTCGGATGCGCCGGTCACGCGGTTGGCGATCTCGCCGATCAACCGCATCGCGCTGGTCGAAAGCGCGGACGGTGATCGCCTGCAATTGCTCGCAATCGACAACCCGCATCCGCAGACATCGATGAGTGGTCTGTGGGGCAAGGTGTGGTACGAGGGACGGAGCGGGCCGGAGTACATCTGGCAATCGTCCTCGGCCGACGACGCTTTCGAATCCAAGCTGAGCCTGGTGCCGTTGTCCATCGGCACCCTCAAGGCGGCGCTGTTCGCGATGTTGCTGGCGACGCCGCTGGCGATCATGGGCGCGATCTACACCGCGTACTTCATGTCCGCGCCGATGCGCAAGATCGTCAAGCCGTCGATCGAACTGATGGAAGCGCTGCCGACCGTGATTCTCGGCTTTCTCGCCGGGATCTGGCTGGCGCCGTATGTCGAGAACAACCTGCCGATCCTGCTCATTGGCGTGTTCCTGATTCCGGCCGGCATTCTGCTGTGGGGCTGGATCTGGAGTCGCATGCCGTCCCAGGTGCGTAACTCGGTTTCGGCCGGCTGGGAAGCGGCGATGCTGATTCCGGTGGTGTTGCTGATGGGCTGGCTCACGGTCGTGCTCAGTCCGTGGGTGGAATACTGGTTCTTTGATGGGTCGATGCGCCAGTGGTTTACCGACGTTGGTATTCCCTATGACCAGCGCAACGCGCTCATCGTCGGCATGGCGATGGGGTTCGCGGTGATTCCGACGATCTTCTCGATCGCCGAGGACGCGGTGTTCAACGTACCCAAGCATCTCACCCAGGGTTCGCTCGCGCTAGGCGCGACGCCGTGGCAGACCGTGGTCGGGGTGGTGTTGCTGACCGCCAGTCCCGGGATCTTCTCGGCGGTGATGATCGGCTTTGGCCGTGCGGTGGGCGAGACCATGATCGTGCTGATGGCCTCGGGCAACAGCCCCATCGTCAATTTCAACATCTTCGAGGGCATGCGCACGCTGGCGGCCAATATCGCGGTGGAATTGCCGGAGACGGCGGTCGGTTCGACCCACTTCCGCGTGCTGTTCCTGTCCGCGCTGGTGCTGCTGGCCTTTACCTTCGTGCTGAACACCGCGGCCGAGGTCGTGCGTCAGCGTCTGCGTCAGCGCTACGCATCCCTTTGATCCGGATCCTGGAGGTTGATCAAGATGAAACAATGGTGGAAAAGCGGATCTCCGTGGATCTGGTTGAACGGTGGCGCGGTCAGCATCAGCATCATCATGGTGTTCGGCCTGATCGCGCTGATTTTGGTGCGCGGTTTCGGTCACTTCTGGCCGCACAATGTGGTCGCGACGACGTATTCGATGCCGGGCGCCGAAACGGTGAATCTGGTGGGGGTGTTGCGCAAGTCGGAGACACTCAGCGCACAGGCCTTGCGCGAGGCGGGCATTCCGCTGCCTGAAGATCAGGTACTGGCCACACGCCATCTGTTCAAGCAGGGTAACCGCGACGTGACCCATCGCGACTTCGTCTACATGGTGGATGATTTTCTCGGTGAATGGTCCTACCCGCGAGACATCACCGTGTTCGAGCGCCGGGAGTGGGGCGACTTCTTCGGCACGCCGCTGCGCCTGCTCGAGCACGGCCAGGTAGTGGCCGAGCGTGACCAGGTCTGGCCCGAGCTGCAGGCACGGCTGAAGCGTTCGAACCGTTTGTTCGACGAGATCCGCCAGATCGAGCGCCACGAGATCGGCAACGTCAACTTCCGCATCGAGCGGGTACGCCTGGACGAGCGGCGCGCGACGCTGCGCGGCAACCTGACGCCCGAGGCGCAGGCCGAGTTCGTCTCCCGGCGCGCGGCGCTGGACCAGGAATACGCCGTGTTGCAGGAGCGCCTGAACGCCTTGCTGGCCGACGTTCGACGCGATGCCGTGGTGATGACGGTGGCGGATGGCCGCGAGGTCACCATCGGGCTGGACCGCATCGTCAAGGCATGGCAGCCGAACAACATGTCGATTCCGGCCAAGGTGGGCTTTTACGCGGTGGCGTTCTACGACTTCATCTTTGGTTATCCGCGCGAAGCGAACACCGAAGGGGGGATTTTCCCGGCGATCTTCGGCACCGTGGTGATGGTCATCGTGATGTCGATCATCGTCACACCGTTTGGCGTGCTGGCTGCGATCTATCTGCGGGAGTACGCGAAGCAGGGGCCGCTGCTGAAGGCGATCCGGATCTCGGTGTATAACCTCGCCGGGGTGCCTTCCATCGTCTTCGGTGTGTTTGGCCTTGGCTTCTTCGTCTATGTGATGGGGGGGGCGATCGACCGCGCGTTCTATCCCGAGGCCTTGCCGGCACCGACCTTTGGCACACCGGGCTTGTTCTGGGCGTCGCTGACACTGGCGCTGCTGACCCTGCCGGTGGTGATCGTGTCCACCGAGGAGGGGCTGTCGCGGATTCCATCGACGATTCGCATGGGCTCGCTGGCGCTGGGTGCGACCAAGGGTGAGACCTTGTGGAAGGTGGTCGTGCCGCTGGCCACGCCAGCGATGATGACCGGCCTGATTCTGGCGATTGCGCGCGCGGCCGGGGAGGTCGCGCCGCTGATGCTGGTGGGCGTGGTGAAGCTGGCGCCGACGTTGCCGATCGACGGCAACTTCCCGTTCATTCACCTCGAGCGCAAGATCATGCACCTGGGCTTTCATATCTACGACGTTGGCTTCCAGAGCCCGCACGCCGAGGCTGCAGAGGCGCTGGTGTATGCGACGGCGCTGATTCTGGTGCTGCTGATCGTCGCGCTCAACCTGTCGGCGATCACGATCCGCAACCATCTGCGTGAAAAATACCGCGCCGAGAGCGATTGATCGGGGTGCGATCCGTCCGTGACCATGGAACTTGGATCGAACCCACGGAAACGAATCCAGCGAATTGAACCGAAATTTTGGAGTAGCATGATGAATCAGGTTGTCACCCCCGACATTGTCACCCCTCCCGTCAGCGGTATGAATTCAGGTCTGTTTACCGATTCTTCACGCGAGTATCTCGATATCGAGACCGAGCAGATCGCGATCACCGTCGACAAGCTCGACTTGTATTACGGCGAGTCGCGCGCGCTCAACTCGATCACGATGAAGATCCCGTCGAAACGGGTCACCGCCTTCATCGGTCCGTCCGGTTGCGGCAAATCCACGCTGCTGCGCTGCTTCAACCGCATGAACGACCTGGTCGATTCGTGCCGCATCGAAGGCTCGATCAATCTCCATGGCGAAAACATCTACGCCAAGGGGGTCGATGTGGCCGAACTGCGCCGCAAGATCGGCATGGTGTTCCAGAAGCCGAACCCGTTTCCCAAGACGATCTACGAGAACGTCGCCTACGGGTTGCGTCTGCAGGGCGTCAAGGACAAGGCCGTGCTCGACGAGGTGGTTGAGCGCTCGCTCAAGAGCGTGGCCCTGTGGGACGAGGTCAAGGACCGGTTGCACGCCAACGCCTTCGGCCTCTCCGGTGGTCAGCAACAGCGTCTGGTGATCGCCCGCGCGATCGCGATCGAACCGGAGGTGCTGCTGCTCGACGAACCGACCTCGGCGCTCGACCCGATCTCGACGGCCAAGATCGAGGAACTGGTCGAGGAGCTGAAGCAGGAGTACACCATCCTTATCGTGACCCACAACATGCAGCAGGCCGCGCGGGTGTCGGACTTTACCGCGTACATGTATCTGGGTGACCTGATCGAGTACGGCGACACCAAGCGCCTGTTCGTCAGCCCGGCCAAGCAGGCCACCGAGGACTACATCACGGGGCGATATGGCTGAACGTATCACCCTGGCCGCGCGTGCTTTGCGCGCGGCTGGCATGACCTTGCTGTGTGCGCTGCTGACGGCTGTTGGCGCAGCGGCCGCTTCTGCGTCTGCGTCCGGGCGCCCGGAACATTCGGGGCTGCAATCCGGGTCGCCGCAACCGGTTGCACGCCTGGCCGCTGCCGCAGAGGCAAAGAGGGTGGGGCCGCCCTCGACCGACGAAAGCCTGCGAGTGGATCGGCCTGTGGCGAACGACCCGCAGCAGGCGGACGCACTGACTGACGACGCACTTTCCCGCCTGCACGGGGCAACGCCCGACTGGGACGGCGCGCGCGCCGGCTTCGAACAGGCTGCGGCGCTGGGGTCGGCCCGCGCGGCGTCCTATCTCGGCTGGATCTACGAGCACGGCCACGGGGTCGAACGCGACCATCGGCAGGCCGCGCACTGGTATGCGCGCGTTGCACGTGCCGGCGTGCCCGATTTCGCGGTCAAGCTGGGCTGGATGTACATGGGCGGTGGCCAGCTGCCTGCCGATCGCCAGCGTGCCGAGGCCTGGTTCGGTGAAGCGGTTGCCGCCGGCCATCTCCCGGCCAACGTTGCGCTGGCTTCGGTGCTGATCGCCGACGCCCAGGGAGGCATCGCACCGCATCGTGTTCATGAGGCCCGCGCGCTGCTCGACACCGCGCTTGAAGGGGAGCTACGCCTCGCGGCGTTCTTTCTGGCCCGCCTGTACGTCGAGGGCATCGGTGGCCATCCGCAGGACGAGGCGCTGGGGCTGCGCTATACGCGCATGAGCGCCGAAGACGGACAGGCCTTGATGCAGGGGCGTCTTGCGCAGTGGTATCTCGAAGGTCGCGGCGTGCCGGTCGACCCGCTCGAGGCCGCTTTCTGGGCGGCGCTGGCCGCGGCGGGCGAGGATCCGCTGGGTCGCAGCCTGCATGCCGAGCTGGGGCAACGCCTGACCGACGCAGAGCGCCAGGCCGTGCTCGAACGCACCATGCGCTGGGCGCTCGAAGGCGCGCAGATGCCGCCTTCGGATGGCGTCGCCCCCCTTCATCCCGCGCAAGCGCCGGCGCGCTGAGCGCGCGGGCCGAGGTCAAGACAACCCGATGCTCCGTACCATCCTCTTCAGCCTGGCCGCGCTCGTGCTGGTGATGCTCGTCGCGCGCGGCTGCGGGATCACCCCCGAACAGGTCGAATCCCGCTTGCTGCTTGCCGATCTCAATGCGGAGGAGGGCAATGCCTATCGCACCGCGAACCGGGCGCGAACGGGCGTCGTCGAGCTGGCCGACGGCTTGCAGGCGGAGGTGCTGGTCGTTGGTTCCGGCCCCACTCCGCAGATCGACGACTGGGTGTCGGTGCACTATCGCGGCATGCACATTGACGGCAGGGTGTTCGACGACTCCTGGCGTCGCGGCGATCCGGCCGTGGTTGCGATCGAACGGGTGATCGAAGGCTGGCGCCGGATCCTGGTCGGGTTACCGGCGGGCTCCCGGGTGCGGCTGGTGATTCCGCCCGACCTCGCCTATGGACGGGCGGGCGGCGGCCCGGTCGGTCCGGAGGAGACCCCGGTGTTCGAGCTGGAGCTGATCGGCATCGCCCCGCCGCCGCAAACACCCGACGCCGACCCCGCGCAGGACCGGGTGCCGGGGTTGCGTTGACAGCGTCAGCCGCCGTCGCACAAGCCCAGGTCGAGATCGAAGTCGATCTGCGGCAGCGCTGTCCCTAGCACCGAGTCTGTCGCAGCGGATGGTTTGCTGGCGGCGGTGGTGGACTTCGCCCCACCCCAGCCGGAGGCGCTACGCATCGCGGCTGGAGCGGAGGTCGTGGTGGAGTCGGAAGCCGTAGCGGTTGGCGGTTCAGCGTCGGCCGACTCCTGCGCGTTGGCGGCAACCGTCACGGCCAGCATACAGAACGAGATCAGACTGGCACGGAAGGCGGACCTGGGGTGGGGAAGGTTCGTGCCGGTGGTCGAACGGTTCGCCGGTTTCAAATCTTCGGTCGCTTTCATCATGGAGTTCCCGTGCTCAGTACTTCGAGGTCGATCTTGAGTGTCTTTCCGGCGAGAGGGTGATTGCCGTCGAGCAGGGCGCCGGCGTCGGTCGCCTTGAGCACACGCAGGCGGAACTTGGGGCGGTCGCCCATGCCCGAGTACAGCTCGGTGCCCGGGCTCAGGTCGATGTCGAGGGGCAGGTTGGCGCGGGCCGCCTCGAACACGAGTTCGGGACGGTGTGGGCCGAAGGCGTGCTCGGGGTCGAGGACGAGGTGCAGTTGGTCGCCCGATTGATGACCGATCAGCGCGTCTTCGATGGCGGGAAGCACGCTGCGCTGGCCGACAATGAAGTCCATCGGCCCGGAGCGGTCGCTGTCGTCGATCGGGGTGTCGTGCTCGTCACGGAACGTCCATGCGGCCGTGACGCGGGTGCCGTGCATGATCTTCATCCGGTTCAGGAGGCCTTCTTCAGTTTCGGTGGTGCGAGCGCGGTCATCCCCATCACGCCAGCGCGGCAGTCGGGGCAGACCTTCATGTGGTCGGTGCTCAAGCCCTGGGTTTCGAGCACCGCGATCATCGAGGCAAGCTCCTTGCCGGCGACGAAGCTCGTGCCGCACGCGGCGCAGCCGATTTCGGGGCCGGTGTCCGCATCGCCGGAGAGCGTGGTGGGGTTTGCGGCGGACAGGCCGCCGTCGAGCAGCGTCGGTTTGCGCGGTAGCAACAGCTGGATGGCGTGCGCGTCACGCTCCAGCGCGGATTCGGCCAGCCGTGCCAGCTGGCTGTAGATGCGCGCGACGGGAAACTCCCGCTCGGCCTTGTCGATCTGCGCGATCAGCTTGCCCAAGGCTGGCAGGCCGTGTTGCACGATACTCTGGTGAAGGTCGGTGAGGACCTTTCGCGCGGCGGCTTCGTCACCCGCTTCGAGTGCTTCCTCGGCCCGTGCCAGCGACCAGCCGAGAAACTGCAGATAGAGCGCGAGATGGTCGGCGGTGTCCTTGAAATGCGCGTCACGCTCCAGGCCGTGTTCGGCGTAGAGGCGCTCGATGGTCTGGCAGGTGCCGCCCATGACGCCGCCGTCGAGATAGAAACCGAGGTTGAGCAGGGCGGGGGCGGGCGGTGCGAGAAACAGCCGGCTGTAGCTGGTGAGCAAGCGGGTGTGATCCGGCAGCGCGGCCAGGGTGTCGCACAGCGCGGTCAGTTGCGGTGTGTCAGCCAGCGGCAGCTCGGCATCGAGCTCGCGCAGATCGGGGCCGAGGGCGTCACGCATCGCGGAGAAATCGGCCTCGTCGCGTGGCGGCAGAAAGGCGCGCGCGAGGCACAGCAGGGTTTCGGCGCGATTGACCAGTTGGAGCCGGCTTCTGTCCATTTCGGGTGTCCTTGGGGTTCGGGAAAGGGCGGGTTCGTATTGATGATCCGGCGGGGACCGGCGCGCACCCGCAAGGGTGCCGGGTGCGCGCCGTGTCGCGTCGGGTGCGATGGCCCGGTCAGGGGGTCGCGACCGCCGGGGTGGCCGTTGCGCCGGACTCGATGGCCGGTGGCATCGCCGACAGGTTGAGCAGCCGCTCACCCAGCACGTACAGCGTGAACAACATCGCGCAGCCCATGATGGTGAGGCTCCATTCGGTCGGCGACGGGACGTAGTGCACCAGATCCTGATACCAGGTGCCCTTGAACAGCGGAACGACCTGACCGCCGACGACGAAGAAGAAGCGCTCGGCGAACAGTCCACCGAACACCAGGATGGACACCACGATTTGCGTCCCGGCCTGACCGCGCATCGACGGCATCAACATGACCACGAACGGCAGCACGATCCCCACCCACAGCGAAAGCTGATAGGTCGGCGAGGCAAACAGGTAATCGCGCCAGACGACGTAGATCTCCGGGTTGTTGGTGTACAGCCCGGTAATTGCGCGCACCGCGATGAACAGCAGCGTGCCGCCGAGCACCGCTGCGAACAGCCTGGGCAGCGACCCTTCGAGCAGCGAACGCAGCGCGGCGGACATCTTGTCGCGGCTGAAGCCGTGGGCGAGATAGGTGAAGAACACCAGTGCCGCCAGACCGCTGGTGACCGCGGTGAGGTAGAAGTAGATCGGCAGCAGGCCGTCGAACCAGAACGGACGCATGCTCATCATGCCGAAGATCAGCGCGAGGTTGCCGCTGGCCAGCAGCACGGCGAGGAACGAGCCGATGCCGACCTGCTTGCTGGTCTTGCTGTCCCACTCGCCGCCTTCCATCTTCTGGAACTTCCACAGCAGAAAGATCAGGTCGGCGACGTAGAACACGCCCATCCAGAACATCGCGGACTGAATCTGCATGTTGAATGGAATCACCCACAGCATGCGGAACACGTGGCCGAGTTCCATCGCCAGCACCGCCATCCCGGAGATCAGGATGATGAACGCGAGAAAGATCGCGCGCTTGACGATCGGGTAGAACTGCCTGAACCCGAACACCAGCGGCAGCGCGGCGATCATGCCCAGCCCGGACGAGGCCAGCGCAAAGTACAGATAGGTTGCGATCGGCTGCCCCCACGGAATCGTCGAGGTGGCGTTGAAGGCCGCATGGCCCTGGCTCATGATGTTGGACATTGCATAGCCGAACGAGGCCAGCAACACCACCGCGGAGGCGATCAGCAGACCGGTTCCCGCCGAGCCTTTCAGAATGTTTTCATTGCTCATGTTTCAAGTCCTCCTCAGGAACGCGGCTTGGGCTCGAAGGCGGGCACGCTCGCCCCGGCACCGAGGTAATACACCTGCGGCTTGTTGCCGGTGTGATCCTTCAGGCGCACGCCGTGCTTGTCGCCGATGAGACGGTTGACCTGGCTTTCGGGATTGTCCAGATCGCCGAAGAAGCGGGCCTTGGGCGCGCAGGTGCGCACGCAGGCCGGTACGTACTCCTTGACCTCCGGAATGTCCTCGTCCAGATCCGGCGTGCCGGCGGGCGCCTTGCTGACCTTGTGGTAGCAGAAGGTGCACTTGGAGACCACGCCCGGCGGTTGCACGCCGATGCCGCGTTTCCAGTCCTGCTCCGGGTTCTGGTACGGCGGGCTCCACAGCTGGCCGTTGCTGCCCGGGAAGATCTCGCGCAGGTCGGGTTCGAGCAGCGGCTTCTCATCCGCATAGAAGCGCACGCCGTAGGGGCAGGCGATCATGCAGTACTTGCAGCCGATGCACTTGTTCCAGTCGACGAAAACGATGCCGCCGGCGTCCATGTCCTTGTAGGTCGCCCGCGTCGGGCAGACATGCACGCACGACGGGTTCTCGCATTGCATGCACGGGCGCGGCAGCCATTTCATCTGCGCGCTCGGGTAGCGACCTTCGTGGTAATAGAGCACGTCCTGCCAGCTCTCGCCGGGCAGGGTGTTGTTTTCCATCGCGCACGCGGTGGTACAGGCCTGGCAACCGGTGCATTTGTCCAGGTCGATGACCATTCCCCACTTTGCCATTGTCTCTAGCTCCTTGAATGTTCAGGGGTCAGGCCCGTTCCACGGATACCTTGCCGGTGTAATAACAGGCAAGACCGGAGATCGGATCGGATACGTTTTCGGTGAGTTCGCCGGAGTGGCCCGGCAGGCGTCCCTTGGCCCAGCGTCCTTGTGCCCAGTGGCCATGCTCCATCGGCATCACCAGCGTGTCGGGGCGGTGCGAAGGCATGTAGCGGCAATAGGCTTCGATGGTGCCGAGGTTGGAGCGGATGCGTACCTTGTCGCCGTTGCGGATGTTGCGTGCCCGCGCGGTATCGGGGTGTATCTCGAGATACACCGTATTGCGTCCGCCGGCGATCGGTTGCTGGATCGCGATGGCGTGCGGGATGTTGCCCGAGCGACCTTCCGCGTGCAGCGGCGTCTTCGGCGTGACGAAGTACAGATCGCCTTCGCCGGTGTGGTTCGGCTCGACCCACTGCACGAGGCCGACGCGGTTGGCCGGGATGCCCAGCTCGCGCTCGATGTAGTCGGCGTGTTGCTCGAGAAAGCCGGACTTGAACTCGAACTTGCCCGAGGGGGTGCGCAGCAGCTTGGCCTTGACGTCTTCCTCGCTCATCAAGGTGTTGTAGCCCTGACCGTCCCATTCGTAGAACTCGCCACGGAACTGGCGCCAGTGATAGGGCTTCTTGTACCAGACGCCCTTTTCCTTC